>Ga0209075_1000001_pt1 | contig 265922 bp, 235 predicted proteins | sample Stecom2011_FD_187523 | JGI IMG/M metagenome (GOLD analysis project Ga0209075, IMG submission 187523) | Agricultural soil microbial communities from Utah to study Nitrogen management - Steer compost 2011 (SPAdes) (version 2) | ecosystem: Environmental > Terrestrial > Soil > Agricultural land... | reverse complement strand
ACTTCTAAAGATGGCATTATTCATTCGGATTCCATCTACGGTGAGCAGCAATCTGTTGGTTGAAAAACCTCTAACCATAGGGCTTCCTCCACCAAGTTGGCTTTTCTGAATAAAGACATTTCCGGCCTTTTCTAACAAGTCGGCACTAGTTTGTGGATTTGTGAATTGAATTTCCTGAGCACTCATGCTAATCGTCTTTTGCGGAATATCACGTTTGCTCTGTTCGAACTTGGAGGCTGAAATAATCACCTCATCCAAGCCTTCAATTTTAGCTTCCAAATACACGATGTGGTTGTTAGCTATAATTTTAGATTTGTTTGTTTTTTTGATGATGTGGATAAAATCTTCAAAGAAGATAGTTTCCGAATTTGAAAAGGAGCTTAAAGAGGCTTTGCCATCCAAGTCGGTAATTACCGTTGTATTTTTAGTTTGGTTGTAAATAGAAACCCCAGGAATGGGTTGATGCGATTCACTTTCCAAAACATGAATGTCCTGGGCTTGGCTAAAGGCTATAACAAAAACCCCTATAAAAAGGGATAGAACATTTTTCATACGGATACGTTAAAACATCACGAATTAAACACCTGATTAAAAATCTCTAAGGATTGTGGTTTTCTAAATCCTTCTAGGTGTAATTCAAAATACAACAGCATCATCTTTAAAAATTCTTGACGTTGCTTTGAGTTAATTTTAATAGTATTTAACTTATCAAAATTTGTGCCTAAGAGCTGTTTGAGTAGGGCTAAATTTTCTCCTGTGATGGTATATAGGTTGGTTTTGCTATGCTGAAAGACGCCTTCTTGCAGGTTGAACCAGTTTTCATTGTTTTCGGCCATTTCGGGATAAAAACCCAAATGCTTGGTTAATCTTAATAAAAAGAGGAGGTGGAAATTGGCGTAATCGGAATTGGTATCCAACCATTGTAAGGAAGTTTCTAAATACGTGTACAGATTTTGGTTATCTTCTTCCTCCTTTAAGGTGCTTGCAAGGACTTCGGAAAGGAAAAACACGATAGAGCTTTTTAATACATGCGTATGCAAACTCTCGTACATATAATGTGTTTTCACTTCCTTTACCTCCTGTAGAGACCTATTGTTTTTATGCAGAGTAACTAATTGAAGTTGGGATAAAAGTTGAAAGTAAGCCGTTTTGGAACTTCCTTTTTTAGAACTTGACACCTGCCTTAGAATATAGCTTACCACACCGAACTTTTGGGTGTAGCATTTGACTATTAAATCGTTGTCTCTGTACTTAATTTTAGATAAAACAATGGCATTTGTGGTAGCTAGCATTATCTCACGACCATTAATTTGATGACTTTCGTTTCAAAAGATTCCAAATCGGATAACATGATTAAATAGACTCCAGAGGCTACGGTATTATTTCCGAGGTTTTTTCCATTCCAATAAGCTGTACCTCCATCAATTTCCAGGTTATACCCTTTATAGCGCGAATTGGTTTTAGACTGAGCTTCGGCCACTAGATTCCCTTCAATATCTGTGATCTTAATATTCATGTTTTCGGTAATGCCTCTAATCTTTACTTTTTTATCCGCCATATTATACTCTGGCCTAACAGGATTAGGGAAAACAAACGCCTCTTCCAGGGTTGTTGCTGTTTGAGATCCTCCAGAACCGTAGGACACCAATCCCCTATCTGTGGCGATATAAATAACACCTTTAGAATCATCTAGTTTAATATCTACAATGTTATTGGAAGGTAAAGGCGAGTTATCCTTAGTGAAATGATAAATGGTTTCCTGGCCATCGGACGAAAAATAAAACAGGCCCGAACTATAGGTTGCCACCCATTTATTATTAGAGCCATCCACCACGATATCGGACACAAAGGTTTGGTATAAAAGCTCCTTTGGAACCCCATCGTCTAAAATAATAATTGATTGTGCTTGAATTCCTGGGTCGGTAAAAAAGTTCGTTGGGTTGTACAATACCCTTAAACCATTAGTCGTTCCGATCCAAATTTGATTTCTTTTATCGACAGCTACGGTGGAAACAAAGGTTGTTGGCATGTTTTGGGTTTCCTTGTTCAGGTTCCTTAGTTGAACACCATTCGTATTGTTATAACCGATTAATCCATTAAAATACGACCCAATCCATTTGGTGCCATTGTTATCTATTTCAATATCGCTATAGCCCCATTCCCCTTCCAAAGGATCAGGGATTAAACTTGTGAAATCATAACTTTGCCATTGACCTGAGTTCGGATCGTAAGACACCAATGGTTTTGCTACACGCCCCGTCATGGTCCATAACACCCCGCTTGAATCGAAAGTAGAAGCACTTACTCTAATATTCTTGTAATTGGGATTACTAGGTATAACCAGTGATTTTAAACCACTGTTATCCTCGTTATACAAAACCGTAGGCACATTGTTATTAACTTCCAACAAGCCATCGAAAAACGAACTAATAAACACTTGTTGGTGATTAAATGGATTGATTGCTATTTTATTTAAATTTTTAGCACCTAGCACGCTATCGAATGGAATATTCCTCCAAGCGTCGTCTTCCAAATGGCTAATACCCCACGACCTTACAGGAGCAGGATTGTAGGTTAGTGTATAATCTCCATAGGTAACCCAAAGGTTGTTTGAAGTGGCCTGAATTGCAAATGGATTATTTTTTAATGGGCCATCAGGATGAATTTCTACAAACTCTAAGGGGTTAGGGAATTCAGTTTTTAGCAGACCATAATCTTCTGTGCCTATATAAATATAACCTTCGTTCAGCGTCGCTACAGTATATTTTGTGATAAATGGAGCCGCTACTGGAATGCTTAAGACTTGTACGAAGTCGCTATTAAACACGTAAACAGCACCTTTGGTCGTTACCAACAGCTTGTTTTCTCTATTTTGAAAATGTAAAACAGGATTTGCTATGGTTGTTACCAAAGTTAGCCCTGTGGTATTTACCCTAAAAACTTTTCTGTCTTCGCGGATGACGAATACATTTCCCTCGTCGGTAGCTTGTATGCCTAGGTAGTTTCCAGAGGCAATGACAGACGACCATTCTTGATAATCGACTAAGTTTGGACTATCTACAAGGGCTTTTTTAATTCCTATCCCACTAAAAATTGCTGCATAAATATATCCATCTGATATGGTTGTTTGCCTAACCTTAACCTGAGTTCCATTCGGCCCAATGTAGTACGTATCCCCAAATTCTAGCCGAGACATGTCGTATACAGAAATTCCATAATCGGTTGAGATGAAAACAAATTCATTGTATTCTTCAAAATAATTAATCCGTTTGTTTGTAGGAGGAATGGTTGGTTTGTCTAAAATATCAACCACTTTTACTACATTGGTTTCATCGTCTAGAACAATTTCCATTAAGCCATTGCTATACCCAATAAGGAGCATTTGATACGCCTCGCTATAATGAATGGTTGAAATAGCCTCACCAGACAACCCGTTGATGGTTGTTATGGTTTCTATTTCATTCGTATTGATATCATAAGAAAAGACTGCATTTTCTGCAGCTACAAAAATTTTATTATTTCCTTGAGAAACATCTTTAATATTTAAGAAAGAAAAATAGCCTTTCCATAAAGCAGAATAATCCTGAGCCATTATGGCCATTGGAAAAAGCAAAACAATTATTAAGAAAAATCTTTTATTCATACCTACTTTTAAACGTTTCAAATATATCTATATATAACGAGTTTTAAAGCAAAAACATATAATTTGCCTGAAAAAAGACTCCAAATTTAAGAGGAATTAAGGATTACTAAACAAACTTTACACCACTCCCTGAGCCAGCATTGCATCGGCTACCTTCACGAACCCTGCTATATTAGCACCTTTTACGTAATTGACGTAGCCATTCTCCTGAGTCCCAAAGGCTATACAGGACTTATGAATTTCGAACATAATATCCTTTAGTTTATCATCTACTTTTTCTCGGGTCCAATTTAGATGTAAGGAGTTTTGGCTAATTTCCAAGCCGGATGTAGCCACACCCCCAGCATTGGAAGCCTTACCTGGCGCAAACATCACGTTTGCTTTTTGAAACAGTTCAATTGCTTCAGGAGTACAAGGCATGTTAGCTCCCTCGGCTACGAGTTCTACCTTATTATTAATTAAAGTTTTAGCAGCCACCTCATCCAATTCATTTTGTGTGGCACAAGGCAGTGCCAATTGACAAGCTACAGCCCAAGGTTTTTCACCCGTATGAAAGGTAGCCGAAGCATAGGCATCTATATACTCGCTTATTCGACCACGACGCAGGTTTTTCAAGTCTTGAATAAAGGCTAGTTTTGGAGCATCTATTCCATCCTTATCAAAAATATATCCAGAAGAATCAGACATGGTAAGCACTTTAGCTCCTAGTTCGGTCGCCTTTTCGCAAGCATATTGGGCCACATTTCCAGAGCCTGAAATTACTACGGTTTTGCCTTTAATGACCTCCCTTTTCACGTTCAGCATGTTTTTTATAAAATACACACAACCATATCCGGTTGCTTCCGGCCTGATTAAAGATTCGCCAAAGGCCAAGCCTTTACCTGTTAACACGCCCGTAAACTCATTTTTGAGTCTTTTATATTGTCCGAATAAATACCCTATTTCCCTTGTACTCACACCCATATCGCCAGCAGGCACATCGGTTTCAGGGCCGATATGTCTGAATAATTCCGTCATAAACGATTGGCAAAAACGCATTACTTCCAACTCGGTTTTCCCTTTGGGGTCGAAATCGCTTCCGCCTTTCCCACCACCCATAGGCAAGGTGGTTAAGGAATTCTTAAACACTTGTTCAAAGCCTAAAAACTTTAAAATACTTAGGTTCACTGTTGGATGAAATCGCACCCCCCCTTATATGGTCCGATAGCGGAGTTAAACTCTATACGAAACCCTCGGTTTATTTGAATATTGCCATGTTTGTCTACCCAAGGCACTCTAAAGATGATGGTTCGTTCCGGTTCGACCATCCGTTCGAGGAGCATCCTATTTTTATATTTGGGATTATCTTCAATAAAAGGAATCACAGTTTCAGCTATTTCATACACTGCTTGTAAAAATTCTGGTTCATGGCCATTCTTTTTCTTTACAAGATTTAAAAACGCGTCTACTTTGCTATTCATTCTATTTGAATTTAATACTATTGTATTATTTCTTCTATTTATATACTAAATATACATTATTTTTAAAAAATAATTGATATTATTTCATTTTTCACAATACAACTTGAGAAATAAATTCTTAGATTTATCCATGTTTAAAAAAAAGAATCATTAATATGAATTCGTTTTAACGGATTTATTTGGTGGTTTGCTGTGTTTTTATATATTTGTTTAACATTATGCCTAATTATCTCATGCTTATATGCGCAATCTGAAGCTCTTATCCGTATTCTTTCTCCTACTTGTTAGTACTCATTTTAGTTTTGCACAATTAGGATTTTCCCATGAAATTGGCGCGATTGTGGGCCCAGTTCAATTTAGATCTGATTATGGTGTTCGCCATGATGAAGGTACGAACTACGGGAACTCCGGCTATGGAATTGGAATCATCCACTATATGAATTTCTCATATAGCGCTGAATGTGACTGCTATACTACTAATAGTTATTTTAATGATCACTTTAAGTTACGAAGTGAAATTTCTTACAATAAAACAAAACTCGATCACCATGGTAAATGGGCTCAAGGAAATTCTGCTGAAGCTGCAAAATTAAGGGCACATACAGGAGAAGCTAATAACTTTGATATCGGGATGCAATTGGAATACTTTCCTTTCAGCATTCGTGACTTCCAAGCTTTTGCCTACCGTTTTGCTCCATTTATTAGTTTTGGAGTACATTATACTGCCTTTCGTCCGAAAGCCTCTACCACCGATGGCGATCAGAACATTTTAAATGCCGACAACTTTTGGGGAGCTTGGGAACCAGGTTCTATAGATCCTACTCCAGGAAGTACTTGGTCTTTAGTTTCAAGTCTTGGAGTCCGATATAAAGTAGGTGTCGCTTCCGATTTAATGATGGACCTCAGGTTACAATATTATGGAAGTGATTGGATTGATGGGTTAAATCATCAATTAGAATCGAATAAATATAACGATTGGTTGATTTGGTTGAATTTTGGATATATCTATTATCTCGATTAAGCCATAAAAAAATAAGAAGTACAAAAACCCAAGACCTAACTCTTGGGTTTATTGTTGCATTTAATTGATGGCTTGTTTTAAATCGGCAATTAAATCGTCTATATCTTCGATGCCCACACTCAATCTAATTAGCGAGTCTAGGACACCGGTTTTCTCTCGTTCCTCTTTTGGGATGCTTGCATGCGTCATACTAGCTGGGTGTCCAGCCAAGGACTCCACTCCACCTAAAGATTCCGCCAAGGTAAAAACCTTTAAGTTTTCCACTATTTTAATTGCCTCTTTATAATTATTTCCTTTGGTACTAAATGAAATCATTCCTCCAAAATCGGACATTTGAGCTTTAGCTATCTCATGGTTTGGATGGTTTTCAAAACCTGGCCAAAAGACTTTTTCCACTTTCGGGTGGCTTGCTAAATATTCAGCAATAGCCTTTCCATTTTCGCAATGACGTTGCATTCTAACATGTAAGGTTTTAATTCCACGCAACACCAAAAAACTATCCTGAGGACCACAAATAGCGCCGCTGGCATTTTGAATAAAATAAAGTTTATCGGCTAGGTCCTTATCCTTTACTATGAGTGCTCCCATAACCACATCGCTATGACCACCCAGATATTTAGTAGCTGAATGCATGACGATATCGGCCCCCAAGTCCAAAGGTCGTTGGAGATATGGCGTTGCAAAGGTATTATCGACTGCCAGTAGCAAATTGTGTTTTTTAGCCAGGACAGAACAGGCCTTAATATCGATAATATTCATCATTGGATTGGTTGGGGTTTCCACCCAAAGCAGTTTGGTATTTTTGTTTATATACGCTTCTATATTTTGAGCTTCCTGCATTCCAATAAAATGAAACTTAATTCCGAATTTTTTATAAATGGTATTGAACAGCCTATACGACCCCCCATATAAATCGTTGGTAGAAATTACCTCATCACCCGATTGCAATAGTTTTAAGACGGCATCTATAGCTGCTAAGCCAGAACCAAAGGCCATCCCGTAGTTTCCATTTTCAATACTAGCCAAAGCATTTTCTAGGGCAGTTCTCGTAGGATTATGGGTTCTGGAATACTCGTAGCCCTTATGTCCACCAGGTGTTGATTGTGCGTAGGTTGATGTTTGGTAAATAGGAGGCATTACAGAGCCGTAAGCTGCATCCGGCTTTTGGCCTCCATGTATGGTTTTGGTATTAAATTTCATTTGCAGTAACTTATCAATAAGCTGGTGTTTAAAACCAGTAAATTTTGTTCATGATTTTCAGTAAAAACATCCGAAAAACATTCTAACAAAGTTACGGTTTAATTCGGCCTATTCAAATACAATAACTACCTTTAACATCATCTAAATTCTTTTGTGTCATGCGCTTTAAAATTTTTGTTTACGCTATACTAATTTCCCTGATTTCACAGACTTGTAAGGAAGAAAAACCCATTGAATTCAAAGAAATAAACAAGACCACTAGCACCAATAAACTAGTAGAAATTAACATTCCTGAAGCTAGCGGAACGGATGTCGCTTCTGCCGCTATCAACAAGGCCATTGATGAATTAATTATAAGCTCCTTAGGCTCGGATGAGCTTGAGAGCGCTGCTCCTAAAACCGTTTCTGAAAGTATTGACTCGTTTAATGCTGAATTCAATCGTTTTAAGGCTGATTTCCCGGACAGTGTGATGGCTTGGGAGGCGCAAATTGACGGAGAAGTTATGTATCAATCTTCAGATGTGATTTCCATATCCATAACCACTTATATCAATACTGGAGGGGCTCATGGTAGTTTAAACATCAGGTTTTTAAACTTTAATGCTCAAACAGGAGCCCCATTAAGAAATGAAGACTTATTTGAAGATTATTTAGGCTTCACTGATATGGCAAAAACCTATTTCTATGAAGAGATTGCCGACAAAAGGGAGCTCTATTTTGAGCCTGATACTTTTCAATTGCCAGAAAACATTGGATTGACTGAAGACGGTGTCATTTTACTTTTCAACACCTACGAAATAGCACCTTATTCTACTGGAATAACAGAAATCCATATCCCTTGGAGCGAATTACAAAGTGTTTTAAATTATTTATAAGCACTTTTTTAAAGCCATAATATAGCCCAAATGAATGCCCTCGTGAAAGTTATTAAAATCAATAGCTTCTTCGACGTTTGTTAAGACACTTTTTGTGGTAACCGTATACTCCGTATAGGTTTTAAACACCTGGTTTTTGTAGTCTTCCTTGGTTTTTTCTATGGTCGTGAAAAGCAAGCCTTTAATGCGCTCTACTTCAGACTGGGTAACAGCACCTTCCGGTTTTGTTCCTTTTCTATATCTATTAACTAGATCGTCGGACACAAGCATGGGCACAGCAGATAAATTGTACACCAATAGCTGTTGGGTAACTATGGTGTGGGCTATATTCCAAATGATATTATTATTAAAACCCTTTGGTACTTTATTTAGCTCTTCCAAAGTGCAGGTTTCTAAAAAGGTTTTTAAGATATTTCTGTTTTTTATAGCGATGTCGAATGCCCCATCCATGTTTTTAAATTTTGCTTAAAAGTAATTAAATTTCAGTAAAAATGGGCGTTCTTTGTTCAACGAAAATAAAGCTTCAACTAAATGATTTCCGTTTTAGCCTTTAGGCATAGCGGTTTATAGAAAATGACTATGAAAAAAGTTTATTATTTAAAGACCTGCAGTACGTGTACACGAATTTTAAAAGCGTGGGATTTACCATCTGACTTTTTTTTACAAGACATCAAGAGTGAAGAAATTACTGTAAAACAATTAGAGGAGATGAAGGCGCTAGCAGGCTCGTACGAGGCCCTTTTTAGTAAACGCGCTAAGCTTTACAAAGAGATGGATTTAAAAAATCAGGACTTAACAGAATCTGATTACAAGCGTTATTTACTAGAACATTACACGTTTTTAAGTCGTCCCGTTCTCCTTTTCAACCATCGCATATTTATTGGTAATTCTAAAAAAGTAGTCCAAGAAGCCAAAGAAGCCCTACATGGATAAAACTCGGATTCTTGCTTTAATTGCTGTAACCCTCGTCCATGTTATTTATGGGCTTACTTTTACTTTTGCGAACGACGTTCTTGCTGAAGGCTATATCAAACCCTATGGTTTTCTATTAGTCCGGGTTGTAGGGGCCGCCATTTTATTTTGGATTTTTAGTTTGTTTACGGTTAAAGAACCTATTGCAGCGAAAGATTATATTACCATCTTTTTTGCCGCTGTTTTCGGACTCGGGTTAAACTTTCTAACGTTTTTTAAAGGATTAGAGTTTACAACCCCTATTCATGCCTCCGTAATTATGACTGTCGTGCCCATTGTAGTTTTACTATTGTCGGCATTTTTCTTAAAGGAACGAGTTACTGGACTTAAAATAATAGGTATTTCGCTAGGTCTATCAGGAGCTATTGTCCTTTCTGTTTATGGAAAATCTCCCCATCCAACAGATCAGATTCCTTTAGGAAATCTTTTAATTTTTATAAATGCCGTTTCGTACAGTATTTATATTATCATTATTAAAAATTTAACCAACAAATACCATCCATTTACCTTTATTAGATGGTTATTTTTATTCGGAGCACTCTTGGTTATTCCGTTCGGTTACAACGAATTTTCACAGATAGCGTGGGCAACTTTCCCTCCTTATATTTTATTTTCTGTTCTGTTTGTAGTTGTAGGAGCCACTTTCGGAACCTATCTTTTAAACCCTTTAGCTTTAAGACATTTAAAAGCCTCAACCGTCAGCACTTTTTTATACATTCAACCTGTAATTGCCAGTGTTTTCGCTCTTTTTATGGGAAGCGACACCATAGACTTAGTAAAAGTTATAGCGGCCGTTTTAATATTTGCTGGGGTTTATTTAGTTACTAAAAAAAACTAAGTTATCCCCTAGTCAGATGCACCGGTTTCTTTCCAGCAGCCCTAGTATCTTCCTTGGTTAATGTTTTAAAATCTTTGGTTTTAGGAAAGTTATCTTCTATAGCCAATAGCTCTTCTGGAAGTCCAATTAACTTTCTTGTTGTTAAATCCATCCAAGCACCAAGCATTTCACAATGTGCAATATTTTCACCTTTATGGTTGTAAAAATTATGATCAAATTTAAAAAACATTCCATCCTCACTCAAACCTGAGACTTCCAAGCTTACTTTTATTGGTTGTCCCATAAATGCTTCCTTGAAATAATACATGTGTTCATAAAACACTACAGGCCCTAAATTATGGTCTGCTAAGGTTTTCATTCCAAAGCCGTTTTCAATTAAAAATGCCATTCTAGTATGGCTCATAAAGTTGGTATATGCGCTGTTTGCGAGATGTCTATTCGCATCTACATCACTCCATCTAATCTCAAATTCTTTTGTGTACATGTTTTAAAATTTAAAGGACAAATTTACAATATTTTACTATGCATGCATAATAAAAATACTATTTTCTAAGCCCTTAGTTTTTCCTACCTTTGTACAACTTTAAAAACGAGATATGATTCACTCCATGACCGGTTATGGCAAATCCATTTTGCAATTACCAACAAAGAAAATTTCCATTGAAATAAAATCGCTTAACAGTAAAAATCTCGATTTGAATGCTAGAATGCCTTCAATTTACAGAGAGAAAGAATTGTCGTTAAGAAAACTTATTGGCACCGAACTGGAGCGTGGGAAGATAGATTTCTCTTTGTATGTTGAAATGACCGGTGAAGAAAGCACCACCCAATTAAACAAAACCGTTATAGGGCAATACATGAAGCAATTAAAAGAAATTGTTGATGGCGACGAAACGGAATTGTTAAAGATGGCTGTACGTTTTCCGGATACCCTAAACACCGAGCGTGATGACATTGATGAAGATGAGTGGGCAGCTATTTTAGAAGAAGTAAAAGTAGCCTTAAAAAACATTCAAATCTACCGACTGGACGAAGGAAAGGTCCTTGAAGCCGATTTCAGGATGCGATTAAACAATATTGAAGCTTTATTAGAGCAGGTTATTTCCATGGATCCTGAGCGCATTGCGGGAGTGCGAGAACGTTTGCGCAAAGGTGTTGAAGAATTAAAAGAGAAAGTAGACGAAAATCGGTTTGAGCAAGAATTGGTTTACTACATTGAAAAGTTTGATATTACCGAAGAAAAGGTACGTTTAAAAAACCATTTAGACTATTTCCACTCGGCCTTGAACTCGGCAGATTCCAACGGAAAAAAACTCGGTTTTATTGCCCAAGAACTAGGAAGAGAAATTAACACCATAGGCTCTAAAAGCAACTATGCAGCTATGCAGCAGTTAGTGGTTCAAATGAAAGACGAATTAGAAAAAATTAAGGAACAGCTTTTGAATGTGCTTTAATCGGTATTTCGAATTCATCGTTCAACGTTCAATAAATTAAAACCATATTTGTGACAGACAAAAAGCCACACCAAGGAAAACTCATCGTATTTTCAGCTCCATCCGGTTCCGGGAAAACGACTATAGTAAGACACCTATTAAACCTAGAAGAATTAAATTTAGAGTTCTCTATTTCTGCTACTTCCAGAGAAAAAAGAGGCACAGAAATCCACGGAAAAGATTATTATTTTTTATCGGCCTCGGAATTTAAACAGAAAATAAAAAACGATGAATTTTTAGAGTGGGAAGAAGTTTATCGCGATAATTTTTATGGTACTTTAAAAACGGAAGTGGAACGTATTTGGGCTCAAGGTAAGCATGTTATTTTCGATATCGATGTTTCTGGTGGCTTACGCATAAAACGAAAATTTCCGACTGAAACCTTAGCTGTATTTGTAAAACCACCAAGTATAGACGAGCTTAAAATAAGGTTAAAAAAGCGCAAAACAGAAAGTGACGACAAAATAAACATGCGTATTGCCAAAGCCTCAGCAGAGCTTGCTACAGCGCCTTTATTTGACGTAATTATAGAAAATGACAACCTAGAAAACGCCCTTACAGAAGCCGAGAACTTAGTAGGTAACTTTGTAAATAAACCCCTTTAAAAATGAAAATAGGACTGTTTTTTGGGTCTTTCAACCCCATTCATATTGGGCATCTTATAATTGCCAATCATTTGGTGGAACACAGCGATTTGGAAAAAATCTGGTTTGTAATTACCCCTCACAGTCCGTTTAAAAAGAAAAGCACCCTTTTAGACAATTACCAGCGTTTGGAGATGGTTTATCTCGCCACAGAACCCTACGAATCTTTAAGTCCGAGTGACATAGAATTCAACCTACCTCAACCTAATTATACGATAAACACTTTAGTTTATTTAGAGGAAAAATATCCTAAGCATGAATTCAGTTTAATTATGGGAGAGGATAATTTAAAGAGTTTCCATAAGTGGAAAAATTATGAGCTGATATTAGAAAGACATGATATTTACACTTATCCACGACTATCAGAAGGCGCTGTGGACACTCAATTTAAAGGACATGAAAAAATACATCATGTCAAGGCTCCCATCATGGAGCTTTCCTCTACTTTTATAAGAACATGTATTAAAGAAGGTAAAAACGTCCAACCTATGTTACCTCCAAAAGTTTGGGACTATTTGGATGATATGAATTTTTACCGATAAACGGATTTGCAATGTACACTCCAGATTTTATTCCTTAAGAACTGCTATGTTTAGAGGTTCTCAGCAAGGCCTGTTCGTTTTTCCAATCGATCCATTTTTGCCCTCTTAGCCGCCTCATGGCATTATCAAAATTCCTCATGATAAACAGGTTATAAATAGCTTTTCCTAGATTCTTGGGATTTCTAGGAATGGCTCGCAGACTCATAGAAAACCCCGTGGTTTTATATTTCATATAGTGCCAATAACCTTCAGGCATATATAGCGTTTCACCGTGGTTAAGCAGGGTTTTAAAGCCCTTTGCATGTTTTAAGGCCGGCCATTTTTCAAAATCGGGATTGGAAAAATCAATATCCTCACGCGTAATTAAGGCATGTGGTACTTTATACAAGTATTTATTTTGTTTTTGGTCGAAAAGGATTACCTCTTTTTCTCCTGAAAAGTGCACATGAAAAATATTCGCTAAATCAATATCATAATGCATAAAGGTGTAAGAGTCCTCACCTCCAAAAAACAACATAGGTAGTTTTTTCAAGAGTTTTAAGCCAAAATCCGGGTATTTAAAATCGTTTTGGAGTTCTGGGACTTCTTTTAAAATATTCCAGAGAAAAATGCGATATTTTGTAGGTTCACTTTTAAGTAAATCAACATATTCCCCCAGGGTCATTTTTGCATGAGGTTGATTAAATCCGTCTCGATGAGACACTGGTCTATCGTCGTAAAGCGCCACCACTTTATCTCCTGCTAACTCTTTAAAATAATCTAGACTCCATTTATTAAACGCAGGCCAATCCCCAATAAACTGCTCTATAACCACAGGTTTCTGTGGTTTAAAGTAGTGTTTTATAAAATCATCTTTAGTGATAGATTTAACACGTGGAATTTCCTGTAAATTTAATTTAGACATCTACATTTCAGGAGGTTAAAAAAGTTCCAAAACTATTTTAAGGCTTTCGCTTTTTCTTTAGCTGCCTCGTTACGCTCAATTTTATGGTCTGGTCTTGTCCATCTTGGTTTTTCACCTAAAGCTTGATATTCAGATTCTGCTGCTTCCACTGTTTTAGGTTGTACTTTTTTAGTGAATGGTTTTTGAGGTTTCATTCCTAAAAGTTCAAACATTCTCATATCGTCATTCACATCTGGATTTGGAGTTGTTAACAACTTATCTCCAGCAAAAATAGAATTCGCGCCGGCAAAAAAGCACATGGCTTGCCCTTCACGACTCATTTGTGTTCTTCCCGCACTTAAACGTACTTGGGTTTCTGGCATTACGATTCTTGTTGTTGCCACCATACGAATCATGTCCCAAATTTCGACAGGTTTTTCATCTTCTAATGGCGTTCCTTCCACAGCCACTAGGGCATTAATTGGTGTTGATTCTGGCTGAGGATCTAAGGTAGATAACGCCACTAACATTCCTGCTCTATCCTCTACACTTTCTCCCATACCAATAATTCCTCCGGAGCACACTGTTACATTGGTTTTACGCACATTGCTAATGGTATCTAACCTGTCTTGATAGCCACGAGTTGAAATGACTTCTTTATAATATTCTTCTGAAGAATCTAAATTGTGATTGTACGCATAAAGTCCAGCCTCAGCTAAACGTTTTGCTTGGTTTTCAGTAACCATTCCTAAGGTACAGCACACTTCCATATCAAGTTTATTAATGGTTCTAACCATTTCTAAAACTTGGTCAAACTCTTCACCATCCTTTACATTTCTCCAAGCTGCTCCCATACAAACACGAGAACTTCCTGATTCTTTAGCACGTAAGGCTTGAGCTTTTACCTGATTTACAGTCATTAAATCGTTCCCTTCTACGTTGGTGTGGTAACGAGCGGCTTGAGGACAGTAACCACAGTCTTCAGAGCAACCACCTGTTTTTATTGAAAGTAAGGTAGACACCTGAACCACATTAGGGTCATGATGTAAGCGATGGATTGTTGCTGCTTCATAAAGCAACTCCATCATAGGCTTGTTGTAAATCTCTAAAATTTCTTCTTTCGTCCAGTTATGTCTTATTTCACTCATGGTTTTGGTTTCAAGTTTGGATCAAAAATAACTTATTTTATGTTGAAAAAGGTTTCAAAAAGCCCATAAAATTTTTCAGGCTCTTCTAAATATGGATTATGAGCACTTTGTTCAAACATTTCAAACTGAGCTTGAGGCATGAACGTTTTATACTGCACCGCAAATTCAGGTGTAGAAACCCCATCGTATCTGCCTGCAATAATTAAGGTTTTGGCTTTTACATCCTTTAGTTTCTGTCTATAATCTTGGTATATCATACTTCCAGCCACATGAAAATCGCCATCAGGACCAATTATTTGCACATAAACATCGTTAGCCCATCCTCTATGTTTTTCTTTAGGTACGTTTTGTTTTAAGCTGGTATTGTGGTAATAAATATACTTTGTTGGGAAATTCCCATAAACTGATTTTAGTGGTTCCTGACTAGACACATAGCCTAAAGCACGAAGAGAATCGACTTGTTTCCATTTTTCAGGAAAATGTGTTTTTGCATAATGGTTGTAGCTATCGCAATTGGCTTGCCACATAACTCCAGAATGAAACCCATTAATCAGTACCATTTTGTCTACATTATTCGGGTATTTTATGGCATAAGCTTGAGCCGGAACCGTTCCGTAGGAATGCCCAACTAAGGCTATTTTGTCATAATTTAAACGCACTCGAAGTTTCTCGATAAGCTCTACATCATTTTCTACTGAATATTCTGAAACATCCTTTGCGTCATCACTTTTTCCTCTCCCTAAGAAGTCGAAAAAAACAACTGTATTGCTTTTATAATACTGCCCGAAATTTCCCTGCATGTAATCGTGTGAATTTCCAGGTCCTCCAGGTAAAAAGAAAATTGGATCTCCGGTTCCAAGAACTTCAACATTTATTTTATAACCATCTATCTCATAGAATTTAGATTCAAATTTCTTAAAGATGTTGGGATCAACTTGCGAAAAACTCAAGATTGGCAAGATAAAAAGTAATAATACTATTCTCATTATATCGGTTTTTAGACAGTAAATATAGTTATTTCGTTAATAGGATAGAAACCGCATTCCCGCCAAATCCAACTGCATTAACTAAAATATATTTTATGTTTTTTGGAACGTCTTGTTTTAAATAAGGAACAGGAATAAATTCATGATGCATCAACATTAAAACTGCCATTTCTATATTTAGCATGCCACTTGCACCGAGGCTATGACCTAACTTCCATTTGTTCGTGGTTAAGGCTGGTTGTTTTTCCGTAAACAGGCTTTTTATAGCTTTTACTTCTGACATATCGCCTTTGATTGTTCCTGGTGTATGCGTTACTATCACATCCACCTCATTTGGACTTAAACTTCCTAGAGCCATTTTCATAGAACGCTGAAAACAAACGGCATCTGTAGACAAAGAGGCGTTGTGTTCTAAAATTTCGGTAGCATAACCCACCCCAACTATTTTGGCTATGGCCTTTGGTTGGTTGCCTTTTTCTAAACAAGCCATGGAGGCTGCTTCGCCTAGAATCATGGTGTTTTTCTTTTTATCTAAATTTAAAGCTGCACAGGGGTAAGCTTCTTCGCTTCTTTCAGATGGGCAATAAATTTTGATTGCCTGCATTTGAGCTATGGTAAAAGGAGTAAGGGGCGCTTCACTTCCACCCACTAGAAATTTATTACACATCCCCGAATTTAACCACGCTATCCCATTTAGCAATGCATGTAGTGCCGTTGAGCAGGTAATTGAATGAGAAATCTCTGGTCCCTGGGTTTGTAAATCGTGCGCTACCCAAGACGAAATATTTCCAAGTGTTGTGGTTGGCGAACTTAAAGGGTTTAGTTTGGAGTTATTTAAAAAATCTTCGTGATGCTTTTCAAAAAGTGAAGTTGCACCACGCGAGGAACCAATATTGACCCCAAAATTATCACTCGCTTTCCATCCTGCTTGTTCCATAGTCTGCCTTGACGCATAAATAGCGAACAATACAGAATCGTCTAAGGCTTTATATTTTGTATCCGAAGCCCTTAGTTTTTCAATTTCCTTTTTGGCTTCTTTCGGGATTTCAGCAACTAGGTTGTTGTTTTTAGAAAAATAGTGTTGATCATTTTTATAAGCTTTCCAAGATTCATCTGGGGTTGTACCCAAAGGAGAAAGACTTGATAAGCTCATAATTGAAATAGATGGAATCACAAATATGTTTTTTCAAAATTAAACTATTGCTAAGGCTTCTTCAATGGTTTGATAGACTTTTTCTAGTTCTTTATCAGAAATCACGTAAGGTGCCTGAATATAAATCGTGCTTCCTAAAGGGCGAAGAAAAACTCCTTTATCCATAAAAAACTGAAACAATTTGTTTCTTAGATTTCCATAACGCGACATTTCGGTATTTAAATCTAAGGCGAAAATAATTCCTGTTTGCCTTGTGGATTTCACTTTAGGATGGTTTTTGATACGTAAATTAAACGACTCATGCGAGGCTTTAACACGTTGAATGTGGTTTTGAATTTCTTCAGTTTGCAACAGTTCAACTCCGGCTATAGCTGCCGTACACGCTAAAGGGTTGGCAGAATAAGTATGTCCGTGAAACAGGCCTTTTCCAATATCATCGCTATAAAAAGCATCGTAAATTTCTTGCGAACAAGAGGTGATTGCCATAGGTAACAAACCACCTGTTAAGGCTTTGCTCAGACACATAATATCCGGTTTGGTTTGCATAAAATCTGACGCGAAATAGCTTCCGGTTTTCCCGAAACCTGTCATTACCTCATCCGCAACCGTTACGATGTTATGCTGTTTGCAAAATTTCAAAATAAGTTCCAAGCCTTCAGCCCCGTACATTTTCATGGCAGCTGCCCCTTGAACCAAAGGTTCGTAAACAAAACCGGCTACTTGATGGGTTTCAACTATTTCTTTTAATGTGTTTAAAATAACTTGGTGGTTGCTTCCGTTTGGAGTTGGAATACGCTTAACATCTAAAAAGAACTCTTCAAATGGGCCGTTGTAAACCGAAAGACTCGATACACTCATGGCTCCAAAAGTATCCCCATGAAAACCATCTTCAAAAGCGATTAAGGTAGTGCGTTTTTCTCCTTGATTGAAGTGATATTGCAAGGCCATTTTTATACCAATTTCAACGGAGGTTGAGCCGTTATCGCTAAAAAACAACTTGTTCTGATTTTTAGGAAGGATTTGTATTAACGCTTCCGATAATTTAACTGCTGGTTCGTGGGTAAATCCGCTAAAAACTACCTGATCGAGATGCTGCATTTGGTGGGCAACACGACTGGTAATATATTCATTACAATGTCCGTACATACAGGTGTACCAAGACGCAATGGCATCAATATATTCTTTCCCATCCTCGTCTGTTAATATGCAACCTTTTGCTTTTGTTATCGCAATAGCTTCAGGATGTAATTTATGTTGGGTTAAAGGATGCCACAGGTGTTTTTTATCTCTTTCTTTTAATTTCATAACTTATCTTTAAACAGTTCAGCATATTCTAAAATCACATTTTTATCAAAATATGGTTCTTCGTCAATTCTGCCGATAACTGGTACTTTCGTCATTTTTACAATTATATCTTCTGAGGTTTTATTCTCTTCGCCACTAAAAATAATAGCAACATTAAAGCCTTTAGCTTTCAATAAATTCACCGTTAGCAGCGTATGATTGATGCTTCCTAAATAATGTCTAGAAACAACAATAACCTGATATTCCGGTTTAATTATATCTAAAATAGTTTGGGTATGGTTTATTGGAACCAACACACCCCCTGCCCCTTCAATTACTAAATGATTTTTAGTTTGAGGCTGTTTAATTTCTTCCAAATTTATAGTAAGCTCTTCAATTTCGGCTGCTGCATGAGGGCTCATAGGAGTTTTTAAAGCAAAACTGTTTGGATGAAATTTAGACCTGCTGTTAGAAATTAGCCTTTCCACTTTATGACTATCGCTATTCTCTAATTCTCCGGCTTGAATGGGTTTCCAATAATCTGCTTGAAGCGCTTCTACTAAAATAGCTGAAGCTACGGTTTTTCCCACTTCTGTGGAAATTCCCGTTACAAAGTATGTTTTCATTTTAAATCGAATTCGGTTTGGCAAGCTTCACATCGATACTTGTGTCTCGTATAAAATGGAAGCGATGAAAATAAGACCCCAAAAATAAACCATAATAATGATTTGGCATCTTTAATAGTGGAAAAGAGTTCGATTTTCTCGCTATTACAATTGGGACAGTTTACAGAATTCCCTTCATCATCTACAGAATACTTTCTAATAGATTTCAAAATTTCTATAGCTGCCTCACTTTGATGCGAATACACTTTTAACTTTACGCCACCAATGGCATTACTGATTAAAGGATCGGTATCGATGGTTAAATTATCTGAGAGAAACACTTCAATGCCATCTGCTTCTAAACGTCCTTTTATAATTTGTGCTTCTGAAGAATACTGAAATCTAGCAATTGTTTTAAATGTATCTATCATATTTCTATTAGTGTAGCCAATATTTCTAATGCCGTTTTTATTTCTTTTTCAGAATTAAAACTATGCAAACAAAAACGCAGACGTTCTTCGCCTTCTGGCACTGTTGGAGAAAGGATGGGTTTTACATCAAATCCTTTTTTAAAAAGCTGATTGGAGACAGCTTTTACATTTTCGTTCCCTTGAATGATACAACATTGAATAGAAGAATTGCTTTCAATAAAGTTATCCCTTAAATTATTATTCACAAGCTCCCTTTTAAAAAAGTCTATATTTTTAAACAGTTTCGAAATTTCGTGCGTTTTTTCCAATTCAATATACACGGCTTTCAAGGTCATTAAGGTATGTGGAGGAAGGGCGGTGGTATAAATAAAAGAACGTGAGAAATTTATTAAATATTGAGTAAGCTCATTACTTCCTAAAACCGCTGCTCCATGGCTACCTAAAGCTTTTCCAAAGGTAATTATTCTAGCAAACACCTGGTTTTCTAGTTCAAGTTCTTGGAGCAAACCAGCACCGTTTTTTCCAAAAACGCCAACAGCATGCGCTTCGTCGACAATTAAATAGGCTTGGTACTTTTTACTTAAATTTACTAAGGAAATGAGGTCGGGCGAATTTCCATCCATAGAAAAGACGGATTCTGTAACTATGTAAATTTCGGAATTCTGAGCCTTCGCCATATATTTCTCTAGAAGCAGCTGTAAGCTCTCCAGATCGTTATGTCGGAATTTGAAGGCTTTTGCACGACTCATAACAATGCCATCACGTATGGAGGCATGAATGTACTCATCGTATAAGATGATATCATCTCGTTGCGGTACCGAGGCGAAAAACCCCAAATTGGCATTATACCCAGAATTGAATATTAAAGCAGACTCCGAATTATGAAACTGGCACAACATAGCCTCTACTTTCTGGTATAAATTATAATTTCCAGATAACAAACGTGAACCCGTTGACCCGTTTCTGGTGAAATTTTTAGATTCCAAATAATAATGGGTCATGTCGAAAATCTCTTTTGATCTAGAAAAACCTAAATAATCGTTAGACGAAAAATCTATTAAATCATTTTGTGTCCCCAATCCGCGTAACATGTCTTGGGCTTTACGCTGATTAATTTTTTCTTGAAGTTTTTTAGGTATTTTGTTCATTTAATTTCCTTCTCCATTCGTTTTTATCAATCCATTTATTGTTATTTGGAACTGTGGCATCCAATAAATCTATATTCAGTTTTTCCGACATATGAAAGCCTATTCTAAATGCATCCATATAATTATCCCTTTCATAAAGCTCAATACGTTTTACTCTATCATACCACAGGTTTACTTCAAACATGTAAACTCCATTGGTTTTTGGTCTAAGAAACATATTCAGGATCTTTAATTTGTTGCCACTTTCCTATTTTTATTGGCCCCACCTCATAAGATGCTTTAATTTTCGAGTTTTTTAAATCAACATAAACTCTTTTATGAGAGCAAAGACCTGTACTAATAGCAATTAATAATGCCACTGTTTTTATATTTGAACTTAATATTCTAGCTTCTTGGTTGGTGTAATCGGTTGTTTGGATTACAACAATGATATAAGCTAAGGTTAAGGTAAAAATTAAAGCGGCTACTACTAATTGCCAATAAGGTCTATTACTTTCTTAAATAATAATATTTTCGTTATTCACATATCAAATATAACCAATCAGTTTTACTTCTATAAATAATGAAACATTTAAAAACATCGTATCTTAGTCATTTAAATTTATATCCATGCAAAAAATACAATTATCCCTTTTAGTTTTTCTTTTTTCCATGCTTGTACATGCTCAAGTATCTTCAAATTATCTTATTTCATTTGAAAATGCTGTCCATCATGAAGCTCATATTCAAGCCACTTTTAAAGATTTAAGCGCCCAAACGGTTGAACTTAGAATTGCACGGTCATCACCTGGACGATATGCTCTTCACGAGTTTGCTAAAAACATTTATAACGTACACGCTACCGATAGCAAAGGACAGGTTTTAGAGGTAACTAGACCCAACCCTTACGCTTGGCACGTTTCTGGACATGACGGAACGATTCATGTTAGTTATACCCTATTCGCGAACCATGGCGATGGCACCTACGCGCAAGTAGATGAAACCCATGCACACTTAAACATTCCGGCTACTTTTATGTATGTTCCTGAGTTATCTGAAAAGGAAATTGAAGTCACTTTTAATGTTCGTGAAGATTTAAATTGGAAAGTAGCTACCCAGTTAAAACATATTAAAGACCATACTTATTACGCTAAGGACTTCCAGTATTTTATGGATAGTCCAACAGAAATTGCCGATTTCAGAACGCGTTCCTTTCAACTTGATGGGCAGACCATCAAATTGATTCTACACGACGATGCGGCTTCAGATGCTGATTTGGACCGGTATTTTGAGGACGTGAAAAGCATTGCTATTCAGCAAAAAGCTGTTTTTGGAGAATTACCTACATTCGATTATGGCGAATATACCTTTCTGGCTTGTTATATGCCAAATGCTAGCGGTGATGGTATGGAGCACAGAAATTCGACTTATGTAACTAGCTCTCGTAGTTTAGCTCATGGCGGAGTAGAACAAAATATTGGAACCGTTTCCCATGAGTTTTTTCATATTTGGAATGTAGAGCGAATTCGTCCTAAAAGTTTAGAGCCTTTTAGATTTGAAGCAGCTAATATGAGTGGAGAATTATGGTTTGCTGAAGGATTTACAAGTTATTACGACGATTTAACCATGTGTCGTGCTGGTATTACTTCGCAAGAAAATTACCTTACAGGATTAACAAGAACCTTTAATTATGTTTGGAATTCTCCTGGTCGCGATTATTTCAATCCGATAGAAATGAGTTACCATGCACCTTTTGTAGATGCCGCCAAATCGGTAGATGAAACCAATAGAGAGAACACTTTTATTTCTTACTATTCTTATGGGAGCATGTTAGGATTAGCCTTGGATTTATCGTTAAGAGAAAAAGGCTTGAATTTAGATGATTTTATGGCTTTAGTTTGGCAAAAATATGGCAAAACTGAAATTGGCTATACGGTTGCGAACCTACATGAAACTTTAAACACATACGCTGGAAAGGAATTCGGGGACCAGTTCTTTAACACATATATTTATAAAAGTGGCATGCCCGATTTCAAGCATTTATTTGAAACCGTTGGTGTTCATTTAAGTCAAGACAAACTTCAAGTAACTCTAGGGGTTTATGTGAGATATGGGAAATTAGTTAGTAACCCACTTAACAACTCAACAGCTTATATGGCAGGACTTCAGAAGGGTGATAAACTTTTAAAAATTGGAGGCACAGAACTTACTGAAGGAACTGATTTAAATGTTTTGCTAAACAGTTATCAAGTAAACGATCAAGTTGAAGTTACTTTTGAGCGCTTTGGAAAAACTAAAACTACTACTTTAACACTTCAAGCAGACCCTGCTTATGGTATTAATTTAATGGAAGTTAACAAAACGTCGTTGAATAAAAAACTTAAAACCCAAAGAGAGCATTGGTTGGGTAAAAAGTAATTAAATAGTTAGATTTTTCGACTGTTCTTAAAAATAACAGTAGAACATAAAAAACGCCTTAGCATTCTAATTTTGAAGCTAAGGCGTTTTTATTCGTTTACTTTTAAGAGTCGCTCTTAGTAGCTGTAGTGTTTTAATTTAAATTAAAAACAGCTCCAACATTCACTGTTAACTGATTGTTGATTTTATGAGCATTCGATTTGTCGTCGTTATCATATTTTGCGAAAGGGAAGGCTGCTTCAGTAAACAGACCAAATCCTTTTGAGAAGAAATATCTAGCACCAACATGTCCACCAAAATTCTTCATACTGAAGTTAATACCTGGATATAAATCGAAGTTTTCATCAATATTTAAAACGTTACCAATATTGGCATTGAAACGCGCTTTAACATCGAAACGATCATAAAATTCAGCATCTGTATTACTAGCAACACCTATGGCGTAAGATGAAACCGCTCCTACAGAGAAGTTTTCTCCCAAGCCATAATCGAAACTCATGTACAATCCCGTAGCACGTTCTTGAATACTCGTTCCAATTTGCATTTTAGTATCTCCACTTCCTGTAAAAACCTGTGCGTTTACTAAGTAACCTGTAAGCAGGCAAGCAATTAACATTATATTTTTCATCATTTGTATATTTATTTTTTGTTTTTAAATGAAGCCACAAATATAAACTTAAGTTTTTAAAGTCATTCCATCTAAAGTTAATATTAAGGTCAAAAAAAACGTCAACTTTAAAAGCTGACGTTTGTCCATATGTTTTATAAACCTCTAGTCTAAAGCAGGTATACGCAAAACTTGCCCTGGATAAATTAAATCTGGATCCTTAAGCATTGGTTTATTTGCTTCAAAAATTACTGGATATTTCATGGCGTTACCATAGAATTTTTTTGCGATTTTTCCTAAAGTGTCTCCACTTACTACTGTATGAAACTGAGCTTCTGGTTCTGGGTTTTCAACGGTCATTTGATCGTCGACCGAAGCAATTCCATTAGAGTTTCCAACTACTAAAATCACTTTTTCTTTTGTAGCCTGATCGTAAGCTGCACCAGAAATAGTTGCTTTATCATCTTCAATATGAATCTCTAAGTTTTCAACTTGAAGTTGTAAATCGTTAACCGTTTCCTTTAGGTTATTAGCTGCTGCTTTTTCGGCATTCAATTTTGCTGTAGCAGCATCTGCTGCTTTATCTGCCGCTTCTTCGGCTGCTGTTTTACCAATTCCAAAAACTTTCGCTCCTGCATCTTTAATAAATGAAAATAATCCCATAATTTAATTTTTTAAGTGTTTTTTTAATAATTATATAAAGTTCAATAATTTCTTTTAAAATTCCTATTTATTCAGAGATTAAACTGATTAAAAAAATAGAAACTGCTTGTTGCTTTTATCCAACAAACAGTCCTATTATTAACTAATTCAAACTATACTCTTGTGTTTTCTCTAGGATTTTCTTTTCTTTCGCTTTTGAATTTACGCATTTTACGAGCTTCTATTTGTTTTCCTTCAGCCGTAGTTCTTAAAAACTGAATATAACCTCTACCAGTAAATTCGTATGTAGTTCCTGAGGCTGTATGGAACAATCTTATTCTTCCATCATTAATAACACTTAGCTCAAAAAACTCGTTTCCATAGTAATCGTAATTCAAGCTTAATGTTTTTAAATACATGTTTCCAGGAATGTTGTTAACCCCATAAATACCTGTGTAATCCCAGTAAATATTATCTGGATTATTGATTCCATAATCTTGAGAACTTCTAAATTCAGAATCATTCCCACCCGCTAAGAATTGTAAATAGTTCTCGTTATCAAACTCGTTAATAGTTCCTGATTGGCTGGTATAGGTTTTTTCCCAAGCTTTATATTCCTGTAAGAAGTAATGAATGTTGTCGTAAAACACAAAGTCGTAATCGAAATTAGCTCGTTGATATCCTTTTAAAAAGTAAGAGGTATCACTATGTGGGTTGTACAATTCAATGGTATTGTTGTTTATTTGATACACATCAAAAGTTACAAAACCATCAAGTACATGATACACATCCAAGATGTTACTATAAGCATCATAATCTCCTACAGGAATTCCAAACCCATTACCTTGGCTACCAAAACCAACTAAGTTATTGTTAGCGTAAAGTGTTCCATTTCTATAAGATAAGGTAAATGCCATTTGTAAGAATGGAATTTCTCCGTAGCCAATAGTTTGATTAATATCAACATACCACAACTCGTAAGAGTTTAACAGTTGATTTAACGAAATAGAAGGCTGTGGATTGTAATTGTTTATATACACATCGTCTTCTGTATAACAAGATGTAAATAGTGTTGCAATTAATGCAAATCCTAAAAGTAGTTTTAACGTTTTCATAAGCCTTCAATTTAAAGTTACTATGTAATTGAATTCAAAACACGTGCCAAAAATTCCTAGGGTTTTGTTTTAAAGGAGTTAAAAGATTTAATTTTTATGTATTTTTGAATCTTGTAAATTTGAGAAGATATATGGAAAAACCATTAAAATACGCCGTTTTTGGTTCTGGAAGTTGGGCAACAGCCATTGTAAAAATGCTGTGCGAAAATTTAGATGAAGTAGGTTGGTATATGCGAAGTGTGTACACCAAAGAACATTTACTTAAAGAACAACACAATCCGAGTTATTTAAGTTCGGTTGAATTTAATATAAAACAGCTTAAATTAAGTAACGATATTAACGACATGGTAGCCTATGCTGATGTGTTAATATTTGTTATCCCATCGGCTTTTATGTACTCTGAATTGGAAAAAATTACAGAAGATGTTTCCAAAAAAACCATTGTATCTGCGGTAAAAGGAATAATTCCTGAATCGGGCTTACTGGTAGGCGAGCATTTTCATGATATTTATAAAGTTCCTTTTACAAATATTGCTGTTATAGCTGGGCCTTGTCATGCGGAAGAAGTTGCACTCGAGCGTTTATCTTATTTAACCATTTCGTGTGCTGATGCTAAAAAAGCACAGGACATAGCCGATAAATTTTCAAGCAACTACATAAAAACCAAGATTAGTGATGATGTTATTGGTACTGAATATGCCGTAATGTTAAAGAATATTTATGCTATTGCTGCAGGTATTGCACATGGTTTGGGTTATGGCGATAATTTCCAAAGCGTGTTAATGAGCAACGCCATTCGAGAAATGAAGCGTTTTATTAAGAAAACCCATAAAATGAAACGCAACATTAATAACTCGGCCTATTTAGGCGATTTATTAGTAACAGGGTACTCCCTTTTTTCGAGAAACAGAATGTTTGGAAACATGATTGGTAAGGGCTACACGGTTAAATCTGCTCAAATGGAAATGAGCATGATAGCCGAAGGTTATTACGCTACAAAAAGCGCCTTTTTAATCAATGAAAAAGCCAAAAAGAAGACTCGTATTCCTATAATTAATGCAGTATACGCTGTTTTATATGAAGATAAAGATCCTAAGACGACGTTTAAAAAGTTAGCCGATAAGTTAGATTAATCACGCGTGCTTTAATTTTTTTAGAAAAAAGAGCATACTTGGGGCTTGATTTAGAACGCGCCTTTAAATTTCATTTCTGTTTTTATTATTTGATCCACTGCCTGCCTATATTTTACAGGGTTTGTTGCCTTTTTTATGGCTTTATAGGTCTTATGTGGGTTGGACGTAGATTGAGCAAAGAATTCCCAAAAGCCTAGCATTTTCATTTTTATAGGCGTTGGCCCGGACAAATACGCATCGTATTGTTGGTAGATGGTATCATGAAATTCAGAAAAAATAGCCCATCGGTTTTCAGGATATTCCGTGGTGTTATTTTTTATCATACTGGGTAAAAAAGGATCGGCAATTAAGCCACGACCAATCATAAAATGATCGATACTTGGAAATCGTTTTTCAATAGCTTTAAAAGCAGAAACACTTGTAATATCGCCGTTGTAATACAACTTATGTTTGGTGTTACTAATACACGCTTCAAATGCCTCTAAATTGACTGGTCCTTTATAAAGCTGTTTTCCAATTCTTGCATGAATAGCAATATTTTTTAGCGGGTACTGATCTAAAATAGGAAAGGCATCAAGAATTTCTTCAGCATTTTCGTATCCCATCCTCATTTTCATAGACACCAAAATATCCGTTTCACTATGCGCTCGTTGTAGCACTTCGTTAATTCTTGAAGGTTGGCAAATTAAACCAGACCCCATTCCTGATTTAGTCACCATAGGATATGGGCAACCTAGGTTCCAGTTCAATTCCTTATAGCCTAAACTTTGTACGTATTTGGCAACAAATATAAACTCGTCTGGATCGTTAGTAATTACTTGGGGAATTACCTCTATGGTGGCGTTGTTTTCTGGCAATAAATCGGTTTGATAAGATTGCTTGATTTTCAGCTTTCCATTTAGTCGAATATAAGGTGCGTAAAAGGTATCAATTCCGCCAAAGTAGTGATTGAAGGCATTACGAAATCTAAAATCTGTAAAACCCTGTAAAGGTGATGAAAGTAATGTAAAAGCCATCTTGTTATTTAGTTGCGCAAAGATAGGTTAATTGATTGATGGTTTTTATTTATGCTAATAAAATCAATTATATAAGACTAAAAATTAACCTATTTTGGCTCATGGCTCTACATGTTTGCCATATTCCCAACCGGGGCAGCACAGGGACTACTTGACCAAAACACCTCTAGCATCCATTAAAGGAAGCGGCTGTAAGGCCTTAAGGTTAATGGTGTTCTTTCTGAACAGATACGTTTTATCGTACATGGTGTTCCCTTCAAAATAAGACACTTTAAAGGTGTTGTTTAAAGCGAAAAGATCCTCCTGCAAAAGCTCTATTTTCGCATAGCTTTTTGCAGGAAGTCTTTCAATTTTTTTTCTAAAAACAGCTGTTTTTTTATCTTCAGAATAGCCACTCGATACAATTAGAACCATCTCTAAATCGACGTCCTTATCGTTAATAATATACGCATTCCAATCTTGGGTTTTATAAATTTCGTTGTATTCGTTAACAATTGCTAAATACACATTTTCAACCTTTGGAATTTGAATGTCTTTTTTCATATTATAATCCTATTTGTAATCCATCCATCAAATAAAAATTCGAGTTCCTTAACTTTCAGACTTATTGCCATCCTCCACCTAAGGATCTATATAAACGTACCGCAGATAACAATTGTTGTAGTTTATTATTGATGGAGTTAATTTCTGCTCGTAACACGCTTTCTCTAGCTGTTAATAAATCTAGATAATTTGCGTATCCGTTATCCAATAACTCTTCTGAATTGGTTTCAGCACGTCTAAGTGCTTCCACTTCGTTTTCACGGTATTCAAATTTATCCACTTCAGCTTGGTAGCTATACAAAGCATCTGAAACTTCTTTTCCGGCTATTAATAAGGTATTTTTAAAATTTAATAAAGCTTGCTCTTGTTTAGCTTGAGACACTTCGTATTGTGTTCTAACCTTACGTTGATTAAAGATAGGTTGCGTTAAACCTCCTACTAAATTAGCAAATAAGGAATTGGTATTAAACCAATTTTGAAATTCCATACTTTGAAAACCACCAGCCGCACTTAATGTTAATGATGGGTAGAAGTTTGATAGCGCTACATTGGTCAATTCAAACGATTGAATAAATTCACTTTCGGCAGCAATAACATCTGGTCTATTACGTAACAATAAATAAGGCACACCCAATTTCATTTCAGTAGTAATGGCTTGCTCGTCCAAGGTACTTCTTTCAAAGTGTTGTGGTTGCTTAGCCAACAAAATGCTTAAGGTATTTTCTAATTTAAAAATTTCTGCTTGCACTTCAATTTCTAAAGCTTTGGCATTATTGTATTGTGCCACGTTTTGGTCTACGGCCACTTGAGTTACCTGACCTGCATCCTTAAGCGCTTGAATTGTTGAAACTGTTTTTTCACGAGTTTCTACGGTTTCATTTAAAATTTTCAACTGTGCATCTAAAGCCACTAAACTATAATAAGTCGTTGCAATATTTTCAACAAGTCTAGTTTTTACGGCTTTATGAGCAGCAATACTTTTTAAATATCCCGCATGAAATGCTCGTTTGTTGCTTCTAATTTTTCCCCAGATATCAGCTTCCCAAGAAAGTGCTAGGACCGCATCGTAGTTTTCCATGGATCCACCACCAAACTGTCCGTTTTTAGACAGTTCTTGGTAAGCGGCAGACGCCTGTCCGTTTAGGGATGGTAAATAACCTGCATTTCCTTGTTTCATATAAGCTTCACCCGCCATAATTTGCTGTATGGCTATTCTAATATCGATATTATTTTGAAGGCCTTCTTCAATATATTGGGTTAAATATGGATCGGTAAACACCTCTTTCCAAGATACATCTGCCATGGACAGACTATCAGTTGGAAGGTTATCTGTACGATACAAGTTTTCAGTTTCGTCTTTTAATTCCGGTCTTTCATAGTCTTTAGCTACCAAACAACTTTGCATTGTTATGGCTAGCAATCCAAAAACCATAACTCTAGAAATCCATCTTTTATTTACAATTTTTTTCATCCTAATTATTCTTTAATTTCTTGATTTACGACTTTTGGAGCTCCAGTGATTTTTTCTTGTAACCATTGGAAAACAACAAACAGTACAGGAATAACAAAAACCCCAACAATAGTTCCAACTAACAATCCACCTACAGCTCCTGTTCCAATTGAGTTGTTACCCACAGCTCCAACTCCTTTTGCCAGCACTAATGGTGTAATACCCAAAATAAATGCAAAGGATGTCATTAAAATCGGACGTAATCTTACTTTAGCTCCATCGATAGCTGCCTCGACAATGGACAAGCCATTTTGACGTCTTTGAATAGCAAACTCCACAATTAATATGGCATTCTTTGCTAATAAACCTATCAACATAATTAATGCAATTTGGAAGTAAATATTATTTTCCAAACCAGCAAAATAAGTAGTTAAATAAGCTCCTGCAACTCCAACTGGTAATGAGAATATAATAACCAATGGAAGTAAATAGCTTTCGTACTGTGCAGCCAATAAGAAATAAACAAACATGATACTAATCAAGAAAATAATCGTTGACTGTCCTGCTGAGGCAATTTCTTCTCTAGTAATACCAGAGTAAGCCACTGAATAACCTTCTGGTAAATTGTTTTCTGCTAATTGGTCAATAGCCTTAATAGCATCACCGGAACTAAATCCAGGTGTTGCAGCACCATTGACTGTCACCGCATTAAATAAGTTGAAACGATTTACGGTTTGTGGACCATATACACGCTTAAAGGTAACATATTGTGAAATTGGTGTCATTTCTCCACTAGGCGTTTTAATTTGCATGCTATTTAAGCTAGACTCATCCACACGATCTTCCGGTAAAGCCTGCATATAGACTCTAAATTGCTTTCCAAAACGGCTAAAATCAGCTACATAATTCCCTCCAATATATCCTTGTAAAGCTGATAAAATAGCACTCGTTGAAATACCATTCTCCTCCGCTCTTTCCACATTGATATCTAATTCCAACTGTGGGAAATTGGTACTAAATGAGTTGGATGCATAAGCAATTTCCGGTTGTTGATTTAATAGTTTAACAAACTCGTTTGCTGCATCATCCAATTCAGTTAACGGTCTTGCATTTCTATCCATTAAACGCACTTCAAAACCATCAGCGTTACCAAATCCAGGCACACTAGGAGGCGTAAAAAAGATAATATTTGCATCAGGAATCATGGCTGATTTTTGAAACAACTGACCTATAATGGCCTGTACAGAAGTTGCATCGGTTTCACGATTTTCCCAATCGTCAAGAATAATGAAGCCCATGGCATTAGAACTACCTTCACCGGAGAAAAAGTTTCTACCGCTAATAAACGAAGCTCCTTTAATTCCTTCTACCTCATCAACTACATTTTTTAAAGCCTCATTGACTTCAAATGTTCTATCTAAGGACGAACCTGGAGGTAATTCCGCATTCATGAAGATAATCCCTCTATCCTCAGCAGGAACAAACCCTGTTGGTATCATTTTGTCTGCTGCAATAATTCCAAATATACTTAGGGCTAAAATAATCAAGGTTATCCATTTGTATCTTATTAAAAAGCCTACGGATTTCGTATATTTTGCTGTTGTTGCATTAAATCCTACGTTAAATGCCGCATAAAAACGTTGCAAATACGATTTCTTTTTGCCATCATCCTCTTTATGTGGTTTTAAGAAAATAGCACATAAAGCAGGCGTTAAGGTTAAGGCGTTTACAGCCGAGATAAAAATAGCGATCATTAAAGTAACCCCAAACTGCTCATAAAAAACTCCTGAAGGACCTTTTATGAAAGTAATTGGGATAAATACCGCCATCATTACCAAAGTAATAGAAATAATAGCTCCAGTAATTTCGCTCATGGCAGAAATTGATGCCTTTTTAGCGTTATCGTAGCCCTCTTCTAATTTGGCGTGAACGGCTTCTACAACCACAATCGCATCATCCACCACAATACCAATGGCTAGAATTAATGCAAATAAGGTTAAAAGGTTTATGGAGTAGCCTAAAATATTTAAGAAAAAGAAGGTACCAATAATTGATACAGGCACTGCAATTGCAGGTATTAACGTAGATTTAAAATCTTGTAAAAAGACAAATACCACAAGGAATACCAATAAGAAGGCTTCTAATAAGGTGTAAACTACTTTATCAATAGAAGCTGTTAAAAACTTGTTGGTATCGTAGTTAATCAAGTAATCCACTCCTTCTGGGAAATCTTTTTTAAGCTCTTCTAACTTTTTATAAATGTCCTCAATAATTTCTTGAGCATTAGAACCTGGTGTTTGGAAAACTCCAAAGTTTACAGCTGAATTTCCATTTGTTTTTGATATTGAAGAATAAGAAAAGGCATCTAATTCCACTTTTGCTACATCTTTAACTCTTAGAAACTGTCCATTTCCTAGAGCTTTAATAACGATGTCCTCATATTCTTTAGCTTCCTTATACCGTCCTTTATACTTTACAACATATTCAAAAGACTCCCCAGCATTCTGTCCAAAAGAACCTGCAGCAGCTTCTTTACTCTGCTCGTTAATAGCTTTGGTAACATCTCTCGGCTCAATTTTATAGGCCGCCATTTTATCTGGATCTAACCAAATACGCATCGAGTAATCTTTAGCTCCAAAAACGTTTAAAGCTCCTACCCCATTAATACGTTGTATTTCTGGTTTGATATTAATATTTAGATAGTTTTGAATAAACGTATCGTCATATTCCGGATTTGTAGAATATACTGCAGCAAATAATAAGGCTGAGTTTTGTTGCTTTTGTGTAATTACTCCTGCACGTATTACCTCTGCTGGCAATAAAGCATTTGCTCTAGCTACTCTGTTTTGCACGTTAACAGCTGCGATGTCGGCATCGTAGCCTTGTTCAAAAAACACTTGAATGGTAGCACTACCAGAGTTACTAGCAGTTGAAGTAATATAGGTCATTCCTTCCACCCCGTTAATTTGCTCTTCAATAGGAACCACCACACTTTCCAGGATGGTTTCTGCGTTAGCTCCAGGATAACTAGCATTAACTTGAACGGTTGGAGGAGCAATATCTGGATATTGTGTCACCGGTAATTGAGAGAGACCCAAAACACCTAAAATAACGATGATGATGGATATTACCGTAGATAATACTGGTCTTTCAATAAATTTTTGTATCATAATAAAGCTTATTTAAAGACTGTTTGAAATGAATTAACAATACTATCTAATGGTTTTAACATAGGTTTGATTTTAGTTCCAGGACCTACTTTATTAAGACCTTTAGCCAAAATGGTTTCACCTACTTCAACGCCATTCTCTAAAATATATAAACGACCTGCATTTTTAAGAATTGTCACAGGTTTGTTTACCAGAGAATCATTAACTACTGAATAAACAAAAGTTTTACCTTGTCTTTCAAACGTTGATTCAGATGGAATTACTATTACATTTTCAAAGCTTTTAGGAACTAAAATAGTCCCACTACTTCCGTTTCTAAGTAAGCCCATTGCATTATCAAATTTGGCTCTAAAAGTTATGGTTCCTGTTTGGGTATTGATATCCCCATTAATAGTTTCTATTTTTCCAGGTTTTTCATATAGTTGTCCATTTGCAAGACGTAATTTCACTTCTGGAAGTTTCTCTAATTTCTCTTCAGCTGTTTCTCCTTTAGCCTCCGCCATAAAGGAAATAAATTCTTTTTCGTTCATAGAGAAATAAGCAAACACCTCGCTAATTGCCGAAACGTTAGTTAATGGCAATGGATCTTGAGCACTAACTAAGGACCCAACTCGGTGATTTATTGAACCCACAACCCCATCCACTGGACTCTTAATATTTGCATAATCTATACTAGCATTAATACTATTATAGGCACTTTGTGCTTGTAATAATTGAGCTTTTGCGGTTTCCAATTGCACTGGGCTAATAATGTTTTTATCAACCAAAGGCTTTAATTTATTCACCTCTACTTGAGCTGCATTTACACTAGCTTTTGCGGCATTAGCATCTTGACTTAAAGATTGTGTTTCTAACCTAAATAATAGCTGTCCTTTTTTAACACTTTCTCCCTCTTTTACTAACACCTCTTTTATATAACCTGCAACCTTTGGGCGCACCTGGTTATTTACTTTTCCTTCTATAGTGGCTGGGAAGTTATCATAAGTAATGACATCTTGTTTCTCAACCTTTACAACCGGATACGGCATAACGTAGGCTGGTTTTTGTTCTGCTTGTTTTTTACCACAGCTCGTTAGTACTAATACCAAAGCACATGGAATAAGGATGTTTAATGCGTTTTTTTTCATTTTAGGGTTGCGTTTTAATGTTGTTGGCTACTATTCTTTTTTTTAAATCTGAAATAGATGCAATTGCCGATTTTAAAAATTCTATGTATTTATCGTGAAATGTTAAATCGAATTCAAGCTCATTCGTTGTTGTTCCTGCTTGATTTACTTGTAATTTATATGATGAAATTTCTTGATGAAGACTTTTTTCTAATTCCCATTGCGCTATCATGTTTTCAATATTCTGTAAGAAATTAGCAGAATTGATAATGAAATACTTTTTCCTGTCTCCAGTTTTAGTAAAATAAGTTATTTTATCTAAACTTTGTAAATGGGTTAAATGGGTAGAGATGGTGCTTTTACTTGCACATAAATTGGACACCAAATCTTCGAAGGTAGTCCCTACTTTTCCTGTAAGAATAATATAAGCTAAAATACGCGCAGCCACGGGCGCAAGGTTCTCCTTGCTCTCGAAGTGCACCCCTAGCTTTTCAACTAATTTATATTTTTCTTTCAATAATTTCGCCTCCATTATTACGGATTTTCCTGCAAAGATACAGTAAGTTCGGAAACAACCGAACCAAGCGAAGTTAAAAAATTGTTAAATACTATTAACTAATAGATTGAGATGGATTTAAAGCGCTGATTTAAATTGATCTAGAAAGCGTATGTCATTTTCACTTAAAAGTCGGATATCGCTAATTTGATGTAATAGCATGGCTATTCTATCGATACCTACACCAAAGGCGAATCCAGAATATTCTTTCGGATCTATTTGACAGTTTTCTAGGACATTCGGATCTACCATACCGCACCCACCAATTTCCAACCAACCAGTTCCTTTGGTTATTCGATAATCGGATTCGGTTTCAAGTCCCCAATAAACATCTACCTCAGCACTTGGCTCAGTAAATGGAAAATAAGAAGGACGCAGTCTGATTTTAGATTTCCCAAACATTTCAGTTGTAAAATATTGAAGCGTTTGTTTTAAGTCGGCAAAACTCACATTTTTATCAATGTATAAACCTTCAACTTGATGGAAAAAGCAATGAGAACGCGATGAAATAGCTTCATTTCTATAGACTCTACCAGGGGAAATGGTTCTAATAGGAGGTTTATTATTTTCCATATAACGCACTTGTACCGAACTGGTATGTGTACGCAATAAAATATCCGGATTGGTTTGAATAAAGAAGGTATCCTGCATATCTCTTGCTGGATGATATTCTGGCAAATTTAAGGCTGTAAAGTTGTGCCAATCATCCTCAATTTCAGGACCTTCACTTACATTAAAACCAATACGAGAAAAGATTTCGATAATCTGATTTTTAACGATAGATATAGGGTGACGAGCACCAATTTCAATAGGTTCGCCAGGGCGAGACAGATCGCCATAAACGCCTTTAACTTCTTCTTTACTTTCAAGTTCTTCCTTTAAAGATTGAACTTTATCCTCAGCTGTTTTTTTAAGAGCGTTAATAATTTGACCAAACTCTTTTTTCTGGTCGTTAGCAACGTTTTTAAACTCAGCAAAAAAGTCGTTTAAAAGACCTTTCTTTCCTAAAAATTTTATTCTAAAAGCCTCAATTTCCTCTTTGGACTGTGCTTGGAAGTGTTCTGCTTCTACAATAAGTTCTTTTATCTTATCTATCATGATCTGTTTAAAAATGAGTGCAAATTTATGAATTTAAAACACAAAAAACTCCTTGAAGCAAGGAGTTTTTTTGTATTAAAATTAATCTATCTTATTATTGTCTAATAAAAACATCTCGGTAAACAACTCCATCAAAGACCTCATCAAGGTACATTCTATTATCTTCAAATTTAATTTCTTGAACAAATGTATCTCCTTCACTGGTTGTTGAATACATGCCATTACCTAAATTTTCCCAAGTTCCGGATGTCGTCTCAACAAGCTCACAAGCATCTGCTGAATTCCCATCATAAACTTTCGTAGTAAAAGTGCCATTAGCAGAAATCGTAATACGAGTTTCATAATCACATGGACCTAGTTGCACCTCTACATCATCTTCATAAAATTTATAATACTTCCAATTTCCTATAAATTGATCTTGGGATGCCGCCGCATCGTCATCACTACTACAAGAAGTGAATGTTAGTGCTAATACACTGAATAATAAAATTAGTTTTTTCATGATTTAATTATTGATTATTTAAAATTAAGTCGCGAAACTAATTTTTTTTTAAAAAAAATCAAAATTTTCATTTTTAAATGAAAATTCACTATTCTATATATTTAGATTCTAAGAAATAATTAACAATGGCCTCTTTCATTAATACACTTTGTTCCCCCGCTTTTAGTACTGGCAGTTGTTCCTTAGTAATATAGTGTGGCCAGCCTTCATCATCAAAATAATCAAATTCATAATATCCGTAAGGTTCTAAGAGCCTACAAATAGCAATATGCATTAAATCTAGTTTATGGTCTTTTTTAAATTTTCTATCAAATTGGCCCAATTCCTGGACGCCAATTAAATAAATAATTGCATCTAAATCCAGAGGATCTCCATCTGCAAATTGTTTGGATAGTTTATGGACAACTAGTTCCCATCTACTTTTTAATTGTTCGTCTCTTGACATGTATATTTCCTATAAAAACAGGAGTCTGTTAGTTTAACTTAAAAATAATTCCCGCAAAGTTAAGTTATATTTACAGAAATAAAGAATTTCACAAAACGCTAAATTTATTAATTTTAGTCCCTCAGAATGAGTTGAAATAAGTAGTTTTGGGTGTTTTCCTACCAAAAAGAAAAGGAAGCAAGTTCTAAAATTATAAGTATGGGTGTTATAGACATTGTTTTATTGGGCTTTATATTGCTTGGATTGGTTCGCGGGTTTCTAAAAGGATTCTTTGTTGAAGTTGCCTCTTTAGTTGCTTTAATAGCTGGTATTTACGGCGCTATCCATTTTAGTTTCTACGCTGCCGAGATGCTTTCAGAAAAAGTGGAATGGGATGAGAAAACCATCAACGTTACAGCGTTTGCAATTACATTTGTAGTCATTGTAGTTGTTATTTCACTAGCTGGGAAGGCTTTAACCAAACTGGCTGATTTTGCTGCCCTAGGCATTGTAAATAAACTTTTAGGAGCTTTATTTGGCGCGTTAAAAATTGGTTTGATTTTAAGTGTTCTCCTCAATGTATTTCACAAATTAAACACAAGCATTACTTTTCTTGACGAGGCGCATACTGAAGGTTCCATGCTATACGAACCGGTAAAATCTGTAGCTCCTTCAATTTTTCCTTTTGTCATTAAGTCTGAAAAGGAAGCTTCTTTAGAAACAGAACATCATCCAAACCCTGAAGAATAGAAAAGCTTATAAAAAAAGCCACTTTAAAAGTGGCTTTTTTTTTATTATTCTAAACGATAAATTTCTCTAATATCTTCTAAGTATTTATCGAAATCTATTTTAAGGTCTATTAATTTTCCTGTATGCACATCGAATACCCAACCGTGCACTTCCAGTCCATTATGTTTAATCCCTTTTTGTACGGCTGCCGTTTTAATTAAATTTACACACTGTTCCTGTACATTTAATTCTATTAGTTTGTTATAACGTGCCTCATCACAACTAATTTTATTTAGCTCTTCTCGATGGATTCTGTAAACATCTCTAATATTACGCAACCACGGATTTAAAATTCCTAAATCGGCTGCTTGCATAGCGGCTTTTACTCCTCCACAACCATAATGTCCACAAACTATCACGTGTTTTACACCCAGTTGATTTACTGCATAGTTAATAACCGACATGACGTTTAGATCGATACTGATAACCATATTAGCAATGTTTCTGTGTACAAACACATCACCAGGACCTAGACCCATTAATTCTTCGGCTGTCACACGACTATCTGAACATCCAATAAAAAGTAATTCCGGATTTTGTCCATCCCCCAATTCTGTAAAGTAATCAGGATTAAGGGCTAGTTTATCTTTAACCCATTGCTCGTTGTTCTTAAAAACTTGATCTAATTTCATCGTAAGTGTTTTGTTTTATCTTAAAAGACCGTTGCGAACTATTCTTTTAAAATATTGGCTAAAATTAGCTAAAAATGCTTGAAAAAGGACGAATTAATTTCATTTAGCTAAAAACACAAATGAAATCGGCTAACAATCAAATTCTTAATTATTGAAATTCACAAGCTACACCACCCCTAACTACTTAGATTTCCTTTAAAAACTAAACTGGATTTACCTTAGAAGTCCGTTTTGCATTGTATAATAAAATAAAATAACCAATAACTGCAGAAATAGCAGAACCCATTAAAATTCCGATTTTAGCAGAATCTACGGACTTCAAATCACCTTCAAAAGCCAAACTAGCAATAAAAATGGCCATGGTAAACCCTATTCCCGCTAAAAATGACACTCCAACAATATGAGTTTTATTTATATCTGCTGGTATGGTAATTATTTTTAATTTTTGAGAGACAAGCACCACCGTGGTTACCCCAATAAAATTACCCACAATAAGACTTAACATAAGGTGAATAATTAAGTCCCAGTCTAATCCATGTCCACTATTAAATGACACTCCGGCATTTGCCAATGCGAAAATTGGAATAATTACAAAGGCTACCCAATCGTGTAATCTATGTTCTAATTGTTGTAATGGAGACTGATATTTAGTAGCCCAAGTTTGGAGATTATCTATTTCATAAATCTGTTCTTTGGAAAGAATAGATTTCTGAAGTACCGAAGCTGATTTTAAGTTTTTCGTGATTGTTTCCAGATACTCAATAAAGGATTTTGTGGAAATATTTTGTTGGATTGGCACTGAAAAAGCTAGTAAGATTCCGGCCAAAGTAGGGTGAATTCCAGATTTTAGGAATAAAACCCAAATTACAATTCCAAAAATTAAGAATGTGTATTTTAAATAAAGACCTTTATGCGAAAGAAAATACATTACGGCTAATATTGCAAAAGCAATTAGCAGCAGGTTTATTTCAAGATTACCACTATAAAAAATAGCAATAACCAATACCGCTCCAATATCATCCACAATAGCAAATGCCATTAAAAACAGTTTCAAACTCAGTGGCACTCGATTTCCTAACACGTTTAATACAGCCAAAGCAAAAGCAATATCTGTAGCCATAGGCACCCCCCAACCGTGGGCTGTGTTTGGGTCTTCGTTAAGAAGCACATAAACTAAGACAGGAAACGCCATACCTCCAATAGCACCTACTAAAGGAAAGGCCACCTTTTTGGCCGAATTAAGTTCACCAATTAAAAACTCCCTTTTAATTTCCAAACCAATTAAAAAGAAGAAAATAGCCATTAATCCATCGTTAATCCAAAGAATTAAAGGTTTGTTTACTTCAAAAGATTCGCTTGTAAAACCAAGTTTGTAATTCCATATTTCTTGATAAACATGACTCCATGGCGAGTTAGCCCAAATTAGAGCTAAAAGTGTTGCTCCTAGTAATAAAAATCCACTTAGGCTTTCAATCTTAATATACTTTTGTATAGGGGAGAAAATGGCTTTTTTAATCATATATTTATGGTCTTATGTTGACTTAGGTAAAACCTAGTATTTTAAATATTGCATTCTATAATTGGCGGAATCATCTTTGTTTCCAAGTCATACGCCACTAATTTTTCTAAGCAATGATATTTTGTTTGAAGCCTTAAAATACTTAATGTGGAGTTATAAACGAAGGAAAAAGGGGTGCTTTTTTGTTTCGCCACACCGTTACCGACTTTTCTTTCCTCCTCAATCCCATTAAAAAGCACCGAGATATCTAAAAATTTATCTAACACATTCCTAATCAAAGGCGTTGCCATTAGAATGGTGATAATTAAGGTAAAATAAATTGAAATTGAAACTTCATTCATTCAATATCATAAAAACGAACGCCAAATATACAATTTTGTAAAATTTCCTAATGTTAAATTAACATTAAAGTGCTTTAATATCTTCTTTACTAATCCAACCTATTTTACCATCTGAAAGTTTAATTTTCTTCCAGTTGTTCACGGTATCCAAGATTTGAACTTTGGTTCCTTCATGCAAAATAAAAGCTTCTGAACTTCGTAAATTAGGCTCGCTTTTAACTTGGCTTTCTTGAACAAAAACAATAGCAGGTCTATCACTTTCATCTAGACTGTGTTTATGAAATGCCAAAGTCAAGGTAAGGCAGGTTAAAATCAAGAAAGTCATACTAGCCACAAACGACAAGCGCTTTTTATTTGTTGAATAGGAGAAATAATAACTTAAGAACATCACAACAAAGAGCACAATAAAGCCGATGGATATTTTTGCCCAAGTATCAAAACTATAGGTATTGGTAAGATTTTTTGTAAATCGGGAAAGCCCAACTTCTGGTACCGTACCAATTGCATCTATGGTCATGTTTTTAGCAAAGGCTGCATTGTTTTTGATTTCCTTATCGTTTGGTGCAAGCTGCAAGGCTTTTTCATAATAATAAATGCTAGGTGCAATATGGTTTAATTTATAGTGCGCATTTGCTAAATTGAAATACAAAGCTGCGGAGTGTTCTCCATTTTCTAAAATAGTCTCGTATTTTAAAATGGCTTGTTCGTATTCTCCGTCGTTATAAAGTGCGTTTCCTTGATCAAACAATGAGGTGTTTTGAGCAAAGCACACGCTTGAAAATATAAAAAGTACGCTATAAATTATCTGTTTCATTGTTTTCTAAAAATAAGAATTCCTATTAGGTTTTATAAGAAGCTGTCTATATGGAATCGTTATTTACTTTGTTTATCAATTTCTGAAATTGTTTTAGCCGCCTGTTCATAGTCTTGCTCCATTTTCACATTGGTCATAGGTGAATAACGTGCTAAATTACAGTTCTCCAGAATTTCGGTAAACTCCAAAACAACTGCCTTATCAACTTGTCTTTCTATCAATAAGGTTTCAATCCTATCTTTACTCATTTCACTAGTTTCAATATGCAATTTGGCTTTTAGATAATTATGTAAGGCTTTTTCCAAGGCTACATAGAAAGCATCTTTATTCCCTAAGGCTTTTTTGGCTTCGCCTAAATAACGTCTGGACAGTTTATCAGCTTTTCTAATCTTATTACCAAAAACATCAGCATCTCGAACTTGTTTTTTCTTTCTGACAACAATAGCTAATGGGATGGCTAAAAGCGGCAACAATAAGCTTGTCCAAAATCCTGTAGTTTTAAAGAAATACTTAGTGTTTACAGATTGTAAATTAGTATCTGTTTTAATAAAAGCAAATTGTTGATTACTAACTACAACCGGTTGTTTTCCACTATTAACATTGGCAATATTATTATCTGAAGCCGTAGTATTTGTTGGTCCTTCCAATACGTTAATTACTATTTCTCCAGAAGAAATTTGCTTGTATGACTCTGTTTTTAAATCGAAATAAGAGAATGAAATACTTGGGATTGGATACTTGCCTTTGTATTGTGGTACAACGGTATAACTATCTGAAATACTTCCTTGCATCCCACCTAAATTGGTAACTACATTCTCTGCGTGCTCTGGCTCGTAAACCTCTAATGAGCTAGGTAATGCAAGCTTTGGAAGTTGAAACAACCTTAAATTTCCTTTTCCTTTTACTTCCACTCGAGCCTGTAGAGACTCAGATGCATTTAATTCAGATTTTGTAGTAATAACATTGAATTCGAAATCGCCAACTGCTCCTGTAAAATCGGCTGGTTTCCCTTCTATAGGTAATGGTTTAACATCAATGGTTCTGCTTCCTGCTGAAACTGTTTTATGCGCTTGCGCCATTAATCTTGAACCAAAAATATCTCGTCTGTTTGTTGGAACTTCTACGGTAATATCTAAACTTAAAGGCTCTATTTCCAGCTTCCCTGTTTTCTGTGGATATAGCACTGTTTTTCTTAAAACCACAAATCTATAATCCTCCCCTTTATAAGTACCATTTTGCACCTGTAGACCTTTAATATCTATATTCTGACTCCAAAAATCATTAAATTTTGGATTATCTATTTCCCTCCAATTACTGACTCCTGTATTTGGTGCCACATACAACTTATAAACCACAGTTATGGCTTCGTTTAAATAAGGGTTGGTTTTAGACACCTCAGCTACCAAGTGAATGTTATTAGATGCAATGGCATCTGGATTATTATCATCGTTTGGTCTATCTACAGCAGCAGTAACTACGACTGTTTGAGGGGTGGTTTTATAAATATCTCCATCAATTTCGATAGTGGCTTGATTTATAGTAAAAGACCCTCTTTGTTTTGGTGAAAGAAAGTAACTATATGTTTTTTTATACGTTCTTTTTCCATTTATCCAAGATGTACTAACAGCTTGATTCGGTCCTCCAACAACATTAAACCCATCAAAATTTGGAGGGTTAAAGTTGTCACCGTCTTTATTCATTTCAAAATCGATGCGCAACCTTTCATTAATACCCAATTTCTTTTTGCTTAGTTTCGCCTCAAAGGTAACTTGAGCACTAGCTATGCTTGTACTTAAAACTATTAGAAATAAAGTTATGTATTTTATAAATTTCATATTAATAAACCCTTTTTTATTGTTGGACACTATTCCATAAAAGGATGTTTTTTTAATGATTGCTTTCTGTTTTAACTACCAATCTTTATCCGTTTCTATTCTCTCACCTCTTTGCTTCTCGGCGTTCATTTTCTGTTGAACTTTTTGCTCTTGATTATTCATAGCTTCTAACAAGTTTTTAACTTGTTGTGGTGAAAGTTGTCCAGGCTTTGGTTGCGACTCTTGTTGATTTTCGTCTTTATTGCCTTGGTCTTTTTTATCCTCATTAGGCTTTCCTTCGTTTTCTTTCTGGTCGTCTCCTTCCTTCTTATCCTGATCGCCTTGGTCTTTATTTTCGTCCTTGTTATCTCCTTGGTCTTGATTCTTTTCCTCCTGCTCCTCTTCTTGTTCTTCTTGGCTTTGATCTTTATTCTGGTCTGGGTCCTTATCTCTATTCTCGTCGTCCTTGTTCTCGTCTTCTGGATCATCTTGTTGTTGATCGGCACATTCTTTAGCTAAACCGAAATTATAACGAGTCTCATCGTCTGTAGGATCGTTTCTTAATGCGTTTTTATATGCCTCAACAGCTTCTTTACAACGTTTTTCCTTCATTAATATATTCCCAATATTATGAAAAGCTCTATGTTTTTCTTCTTTTGAAGTGGCATTTTTTACTGCTTGCTGCAAACGGAACAAGGCTTCAGTATAGTTTTCGTTTTGGTAATATGAAGTCCCTAAGTTGTATGCTCCAACTACAGATGAAGCCTGCTCTGAAAGCGCTTTTCTATACGCCATTTCTGCAGCAACAAAATCGTCGTTAACTTTTTCATTGCCTTCATACACATAATTATTCGCCTTTTTCAAAGCCAATAAAGCCTCCTTGTCTTTACCATTATCTTGGGCAAAGCTGGAAACAGATATGAAGGTCAATATATAAACAAATACATATTTCATTTAAATTCTAATCTCTTTTTTAGCAACCTCTAAGATATAAAACGGATACACGCTTGATAGTTAAAGGTTTTATAAAATTTGTTAGTTAGGTAGAACTACTAAAAATGACACAATTATAAGTTCTCGTTGAATAAATTTAGCTTCTTTAGCCACGATGTTTTTCTGTCTAATAAAAAGATGTCTATGAATAAAAGCGCCAGGGCAAAGGCTAAAAACCATTGAAATTGGTCTTTAAAATCGGCAAATTGTTTCGATTCAAATTCGGTTTTATCCATTTTATTTAAAACATCTCGAACGGTTTCAACTACCTCATTGGTATTTCGTCCGTTAATATATAGACCATCTGCCTCATTAGCAATGGCTATTAAGTTTTCTTCGTCTAATCGTGTAATCACCGTTTCGCCGTTAGAATCTTTTTTATAGCTTGAAATTATTCCATTACGCTTAATAGGAATTGGGCCTCCCTTAGTTTGCCCCACTCCAATTGTAAAAATCCTAATACCTTCGTCATAGGCTTCTCTTGCCGTTTTTACAGCACCTTCTTCATGATCTTCACCATCAGAAATAATAATTAATACCCGATTGGTTTGCTCCTCATCGTCAAAATAAGTTTTCGATAGTTCTATGGCTTCGCTGATGGCTGTTCCCTGGGAGGATATCATATCTGTATTCATATTCTGCAAGAACATTTTTGCAGCGGCATAGTCTGTAGTAATTGGTAATTGCGGGAAGGCTTTTCCAGCATAAGCAATAATTCCAACTCGATCGCTAGCCAAATTATTAATGATTTGGGTTACCAATTGTTTGGTTTTATCTAATCTGTTTGGCTCAATATCTTCGGCCAACATACTTTTTGAAACGTCAATAGCAAAAACAATATCTACCCCTTCACGTTTTACCGTTTCTAGTTTTGTACCAACCTTGGGATTTACCAAGGCTATAGATAAAGAAGCTATAGCCAAGCAAATAATGCTTAGTTTTAAAATACTTTTAAAAAGAGATTGATTTGGACTCAGTCTTTTTAGAAGTTCCTTATCGGCAAATTTCTTTTGGGTTTGGCGTTTCCATAGTTGAAGCACCAAAAAGAATAGGATTATTACTGGAATAACCGCTAATACCCAAAACCATATTTTTTCTTCTAATTGATACATTTTTATAAAAATTCCAACATTAAACTAACATAACTTTCTTGTTAGCTAGTATTCCTTTTCTTATTTAATTTCTTAAAGAGCCGTTGTTTAGTTTCTTTGGACAAGATGGAAAACAACTGGTCGCTATTACACAAAACTTCTGAAAACGGTAAACCTCAATAACAATTCAAATAGCAATAAAATCCCTGCTAATAAAACTAGAGGTCTAAATTTTTCTTGGTAATTGTAATATTTAAATTCTTCAATGTCTGTTTTTTCCAGGGTATTGATTTCCTCGTAAATTTCGGCTAACTTCTTATTATCGGTGGCTCTGAAATATTTTCCACCTGTAACATCGGCTATTTCCTTTAACAATTTTTCGTCAATTTCCACTTGTGCCCTACCGTATTGAAAATCTCCGTTTGGCAATATTGCCATTGGAGTTAAAGCCATCCCATTTGTTCCTAGTCCGATGGTATATGTTTTTATACCAAACTCTACAGCCAATTCACTAGCTGTTCTAGGCTCAATAAATCCTGAATTATTAACCCCGTCCGTGAGCAGGATAATAATTTTACTTTTAGCCTGGCTATCTTTTAACCGGTTTACTGAAGTTGCCAAACCCATTCCAATGGCTGTACCCCCTTCAATAGTCGTGGTGTATTTTATATCGTTCAAAGCGCGAAGCACTAAAGCTTTATCGCTAGTAATTGGTGTTTTTGTGTAACTCTCTCCTGCGTATTCAACCAGTCCAATTCTATCGTTAGGTCTGTCTTTTATAAACTGTGCTGCTACCACTTTTAAGGCTTCAAGTCTGTTTGGTTTTAAGTCTTTTGCCAACATACTAGCTGAAACGTCTATAGCCATAACAATGTCTATTCCTCGTGTGGTTTTTGTTCTTGTGGACACATCAACTGTACGAGGTCTGGCTAAGGCCGTAATTATTAAGGCTAGGACCAACAAGCGTATAACAAAAAGAGCATGTTTTAATTTTGGTAAAATTGAACTCCTAGTTTTAAAACCTTTTAAACTAGATATTTTTAGCTCGGCCGTTTGTTTACTGAATTTAAATATATACCAAAGCAGAGCTATAGGCAGTAATAAAAACAACCAGAAATATTCTTTATTTACAAATTCAATTCCTTCAAACATTATTGATCTGTTTTTTTAAGCTCTATTGAATTAATAACTCTTTCAGAAATTTGTTCTGCATAGGTATCCCCTGTTTTCCAAATCAGTAAAATTTGTTGCAATACCACTTTATTTTCTGACACAAATTGGAGCAACACATAATTTCCTTCATAATAACCATCAGAATTAGATTTTGGAATATTTAATGTACCAAAGGTTTTTAATCCTTGTGCGCCATTTGGTGTTGAGTATTCTTCTTGTTTTACAAAAATATCAGCAACCCCATTTCTTTCAAGATTATTGATAGCTTCAGCAGCAACTATTTGTAAATCGATATCTTTCTTTTCAGCATCTTGACCTTGATTTTCAAAGGTTGTAGTACTTACATTAATATGAATATTGTCTTGTATTGAACCATAACTAAAAGCTGAAGTTTTTACCTGCGTTTTAATTTCTTCTGAAACCGTTGGATTCTCACGTTTTAATACCACAGGAGTAGAAATATCTATTGGTGGCACACCATACTCACTTCGCACCCATTTTCCTTCTAACAACTCTTTACTTTCATTACCAAGGATGGTATCGGTTACATATCCAAAGCCATATTTCATTCCAAAACCTACAAAAACAGCTATCAATACTAAAACGGCTACTAGACTTGTTACAACTATTTTTCTACGTTTCTTTTTACGTAGTTGTTCTGTTTTATATTGTTCGTCTAGAAGTTTTTCTTCTTCAGTTGGTTCTGGAAGCACTTCTTTAACGTGGTCTAATTCTATATCAATAGTATTTCTATCTAATTTAGCCAACTCAATATCAGGAGCAGATTTAGCGAATTTCACCAAATCGGCACGTTTAAAAATACTCTCTAAATTTTTAAGCGTTTCTGTACTTAAATCTATTTGATTGCCTTCTTTTAAAAGATTCAATCTTGAAATCAGTTCATCTGTGGTACTTTCCAAGGCACGATCGTACACTTTTTCATCTATATATCTTCTAATAGCAAGGGTTAGCTCTGAATAGTATTCTTTCAGTTCGGCGTTTTCTAAATAGTTACTTTCGTCTAACTTTTTTAAAGCTAATTTGGCTCTTTCATAAGGAGGTAATAAGGCAATTTCCTCTTCTTCGGTTAATGGTTTTTTTCGCCATATAAACCAATACAACAAAGCTCCAACTACAATTAAAATTCCAATTATTAGTGCTAGGGTTTTCCACCAACCTCCCGACGTTTTTTCAACTTTTATAATTGGTTTAATATCGTATAAACCTTGTTTGGTTGAATCTACTTCAATAGAATTTACAATAACTTTTAACGAATCTGTAAAAAAGGCTTTATCTCCAATAAGAACTTTTTGTCTTGGAATCGCATATTTACCGGAATCGAACTGCGTTAAACCGTATTTTTTTACAAGAAGAAATTTGGTGTCTTTTTTTGTGGTGTCTACTTCAAAAGATTCAATCATTTCTAGAGGTAAAAAGGTTTGGCCTTCCGGAAAAACCACCAAGTCTAATGAATCTACCTCCACCTCAATATTATAAATTATCTGTTCGCCAATTTTAATGGCTGTGGAGTCTACGGAAGTTGAAATGTCTTGCGAAAAAGAAACGAAAGAACAAAAAACAAAGAACACAGAAAACAGGCTCAAAGCTTTATGATTAAAGCTTGAACTAGAACATTTCTTATATCTAAAATCGTTAATCATAAATCGTTAATCTTTTAGCTTCTTCTTTTAAAATATCCCAATAGCTTTCTAACATAACTTTCGTCTACGCGACAATCTAAGGAACCTGCTCCAGATTTACTGAAACTATCTTTAAAATATGCCACTTTCTCTTGATAGAATTTGCTGTAATTCTGTCTAACAGATTTTGACGATGTGTTTACCAGAATAGACTCGCCAGTTTCTCCATCTTGCATTTGTACCACTCCTAAATTAGGAATTGCTTCTTCACTTTTGTCGTATACTCTAATTCCTGTAAGGTCGTGTCTTCCTGCAACAATTTTCAAGGTTTGCTTATAATCGTCAGCTATAAAATCGCTTAAAAGGAACACAATGGCCTTTTTCTTCATTACGTTGGACAAGAATTTTAAAGCTTGAGCAATATCCGTTTTTTTACTTTGAGGCTTAAATTCAATTAACTCGCGAATAATACGTAGTACGTGCGAGCGTCCTTTTTTAGGTGGAATATATAATTCTATCTTATCTGAAAATAGAATCAAGCCTATTTTATCATTATTTTGAGTAGCTGAAAATGCCAAGGTAGCCGCAATTTCAGTAACAATTTCATTTTTAAATTGGTCTTGTGTCCCAAAGAATCCAGAACCCGAAACATCTACCACAAGCATCATGGTTAGCTCGCGCTCTTCTTCGAAAACTTTAATATGAGGTTCACTGTACCTAGCGGTGACGTTCCAATCAATATTTCTAACATCATCACCGTATTGATACTTTCTTACTTCAGAAAAAGTCATACCACGCCCTTTGAAGGTAGAATGGTATTCTCCTCCAAAAATATGATCAGACAAACGGCGTGTCTTGATCTCAATTTTACGTACTTTTTTTAGTAATTCTTTAGTATCCATTGTATCAGTAAACAGTTAACAGCATTAAGTTTTTAAGTATTCAGATGGAAGCAAACCGATAATTTACCACTGAATACAGGGAACTTAATTACGGTACCTCAATCTGATTTACAATTTTGTTGATGATATCCACAGAGGTTATGTTTTCTGCTTCAGCTTCGTAAGTAATTCCAATTCTATGGCGAAGCACATCGTAAACCACTGCACGAACATCTTCTGGAATTACATACCCACGACGTTTAATAAAGGCGTAACATTTAGCGGCTGTTGCCATGTTAATACTTCCACGCGGTGAGGCCCCAAAAGAAATTAAAGGTTTTAATTCGGCAAGATTATATTTTTCTGGAAAACGTGTAGCAAAGACAATATCCAAGATATATTTTTCAATTTTTTCGTCCATATACACTTCACGAACGACTTTTTGAGCATTTAAAATTTGCTCTACTGAAACCACAGGATTTACTTTTTCGTAAGCGCCTTTTAAATTGGCTCTAACAATTAATTGTTCATCCTCTAGTTTTGGATATTCTATAACTGTTTTCAGCATAAAACGGTCCACTTGAGCTTCTGGCAACGGATATGTTCCTTCCTGCTCCACTGGGTTCATGGTGGCCATTACCAAAAACGGCTTATCTAAAACAAAAGTTTCATCACCAATAGTTATTTGTTTTTCTTGCATGGCCTCCAATAACGCCGACTGTACTTTTGCAGGCGCTCTGTTAATCTCATCAGCTAGCACGAAATTTGCGAAAATAGGTCCTTTTTTAATAGTGAAGTCGTTTTGCTTCATGTTGTAGATTAAGGTTCCTGTTACGTCGGCTGGCAATAAATCTGGAGTAAACTGGATTCTACTAAAACTACCGTGAACAGCCTGAGCAAGTGTATTAATAGCTAAAGTTTTTGCCAATCCAGGTACACCTTCTAATAAAATATGTCCTTGACCAAGCAAACCAATAAGCAATCTTTCAACCATGTGTTTTTGGCCTATGATTACTTTATTCATTTCTAAAGTAAGTAAATCAACAAAAGCACTTTCTTTTTCAATCTTCTCGTTAATTGACTTAATATCAATTGTACTGGTATCTTCCATTATTTTATTTTTTTTACGGCTCGAAAAATCATATCCTTTTTCAAGTGATGCAAATTGTTAAAATTTTTGCTTGATTGCTGTTAATAATTGGTTAAAAATAAAAGAGCGGCACTAATAGTGCCGCTCTTTTAACAAATATTTAAAAAAACCGTTTTTCTAATTCAAAGTAATGACTCCTAAGTCTAAAGTTTGTCCAACGGAAATTTCAACGTCTTCAATAATTAATCCTTCATAAGTTGAAGCAGGATCTGGAGTTACTACAACAGTATACATTCCTTCAGGCAAACCTACTACAGTAAATTTTCCAGTAGCATCTGTATATGCTGAAGCTGTTACAAGTCCATTACTAACTGTTACTTCCGTTTGATAATCTGCTGGAGTAACTGTACCGCTTAAAGCACCGGAATTAGCTTCAACACTTGCTCTAATAACAGGTTTTAAATTTATGTTTCCTGAATTTCCTGCTACCACAATAGACTCATCTACATCAAAGTCCAACAAAAATGTGTAATGGATATTAGGAACTAATGTTTCGTTTACTTTAATTTTTAAACCAGATTGCTGCGCACTTGGTGTGTTCAACGGATAAGTAACTCCATCCATAACAATCGTGTTGTTCTCTCCAAGCACTAATCTAATTTGATTTAAGGTTCCCGAAGGAATTTGGAAATCGTCCACAAGTAGTACGTTTATTCCACCTGTTAGCTCTAATAAATCGTAAACACCTGTATTAATTGCGTTTAAACTTACCCAACCATTTTCGTCATCATTTGCATCGTTAACCTTAACTTTAACATCAACAACATCAATAAAAACATGGTCATAATCTCCAGGATTATCCATTAATTTAACTGATATTTTAGATGTTCCTTCTACTGAACTGTTATTGTCGTCATTATCGCTACAATTAAAGAATGTAATCGCTAGTATTGATAAAATAAAAATTTTAATCTTTTTTCCTGATTTCATATAAATGTGTTTTATGGGTTCATTATCATATACGTTTCATTAACACCCTCTAGATTTTTACATAATCCAAAACCTACCTCAATTAAGGATAAAAGTCAACTAATCTGGCTTTTAAAACAACACAACCAGTTGTTTTACAGATAACAAGAGGGTCGCCTCTTAAATAGATAAAGTTTTGTTAAAGGTTTCTATCTATAAATTACAATCTACTTCATGACACTCCTATCTAGAATAATTATTTAATATATACTTATAATATTTAAGCATGAATAAGTATTTTTATAGATAAATTACTAAACCGAATAATAATTAGAAAGAATTTTTCCCTTAGTGGATAGTACATATGAAAAAAACTGCCTTAATAACTGGAGCTACAAGTGGAATTGGCCGAGCTACCGCCCATGAATTTGCCAAATACGGTATTCGATTAATCCTTTGCGGAAGACGACTAGAGCGTTTACAAATCATACAAAAAGCTTTAAGTAAACAAACGGATGTCCAAATATTAAATTTTGATGTTCGAGACAAGCAAGCTGTTATGGAAGCCATAGCTTCATTACCAGCAGATTTTAAAGACATCGACATTTTAATAAACAATGCTGGAAATGCTCATGGTTTAGATCCAGTTCAAACTGGAAATTTAGAAGATTGGGATGCCATGATGGATATTAATGTGAAAGGCCTATTATATGTAAGCAAAGCCGTAATTCCTCAAATGACAGAACGCAAAACTGGACATATAATCAATATTGGTTCCTCGGCTGGAAAAGAAGTGTATCCGAAAGGAAATGTGTATTGCGCTAGCAAACATGCTGTACTTGCCATTACCGAGGGAATGCGAATTGATTTAAACGAATTTGGTATAAAGGTAAGTGCTATAAATCCGGGGTTGGTTGAAACCGAGTTCTCTCAAGTTCGCTTTAAAGGTGCGAGCCAAGCCGACAATGTTTATAAAGGATATCAAGCACTACAACCACAGGATATAGCCGAAATTATATATTTTACTATTAGCAGACCTTCGCATGTGAATATTGCAGATTTATTGGTGTTTCCAACCGCTCAAGCTTCATCGACTATAGTAAAAAAGGAATTTAATTAATAAGCCCCTGCCTTTACAAGAAACTGTTATGATTAACAAACGCTTACTCATAAAAAACCTATTGGCTCACAACGATGAGAATAGCTTTTATGATAAAAAGCGTGAGATTGATATTGGACAAAAAGAAGGAAAGGCAAAGTTTTTGAAACATGTTTGTGCACTTGCCAACAGCAACCCAAAAAATAATTCCTATATAGTTATTGGGGTTGAAGATGAGGACAACCATATTATTGGAGTTGATTTTTTTGACGATAGTAAAATTCAAAACCTCATCAATGCTTATTTATCCAACCCGCCTCTTGTGCAGTATGAAAACATCCCGTTTCCGCACTTACCAGACGATAAAGTTGTAGGACTTGTAACTATAAGATCTATTGAGAAACTCACCTCACTTCGAAAAAACATCTGGAAGTATTATGGAGGCTCGGTGTTTTTTAGGGATGGAAGCATCAGCATGCCTAAAATATTCGACACTGAAGTAAAGGATGTTAATTCCAGTATAGTGGCCGCTATTGAAAGTAATTCACAAAACAATACAGAGCACACTTTAGACAGTGTTTTTGATTTTTTCAATACGAGAAAAGATTTTAATCCACAATACAAAGTCTTTAAAGAGTACTTCGTTCTATGTTGGTCTGGACAAAAAAAGCAGGTTAAAGACGAGGTTTTTTACTCACGTGTTGATATCAAACTAATAAACGAACAAGTACGTCTGTTTTATTCTACTTTAGATGAAGTATCTATTTATTACGACGACGATTCCTTTAAAATTATTGAATATGTGCGTTTGGGGTTTCAAAATTCTTATAAATATTATCCTTTAGAAGAAACCATTATTCATTTTTCCAACAATATGAACTATCAAATAGAATCCACCCTAATTTTTGAAGCGCCACAATTTGAAATAAAAACACTTTATCATATTTACAATGCCAACAACACGCTTTTGGAAAAATTAAAAAAAGGACTGAAATTAACTAAGAACGAGGAACAGGACTTAAAAAATCTACCTGCGACCTATCTTATCTGCTATTTCAATCTGTTTCATGAAGCTATTGACAAATTAAATGAGGCCAAACCCTATTTAAAAGCTTATAGTAAAGAAAGCTACCAACGTTATAAAGAAGCGGTTCGGATTTTAAGAAAAGTGGCTTATAGTTAATTCAAAATCTTCTAAAACAATACCAACTATACAGTAATTCCGACAAAGCAGCATTTTTGATTTTTTAAGGCATTTCGAAATTGCTTACTACGGCAGGCTTTTAATTATCACAACAACCTTGTTTTCAAACAGTTTTAATTGTTTAGGCAAGGTTATTCATTTTAATTCATCTTCCAATTTATATACTTTTCTTCAAAGGGTTAACCTTTCTAAAATATATCTATTAAAACATGAACAATTTAACCAAAATACCATGAAAGTATTAAGATTCTTAATTATCTCAATTTTTCTTTTGAGCCTTTATAATTGTAGTAGCAACGATGATTCTGGAGAAAGCAAGGGAATACATGTAAAAAATTTAGTAACAAATTTTGATGAAAACCCCAATGATGGAGCCGTTGTTGGAACTATTCAAGCAGTAAGCAAAAACATCTTGAGTTTTAGCATAAGCTTTCAAACTCCCGCTGGCGCATTAGGTATTAACCCAAGTACCGGAGAATTAAAAGTTGCTAATGCTACTTTATTCGATTTTGAAACCAACCCCGTTATCAGTGCAACAATTTCTATTGCTGATTTAAATTCCACAACTAGTGCCACGGCTACTATTAATCTTAACGATTTAGACGATATAGCATCCTTTTTATCCACTTCTAAAGGAAATTATTTAGCTGCAGCAGATGGAAAATGGATTTCTATTACTGCTGCAGAATATAATACACTTGCATTTAGTTTAAATAACGTTACGAAGGTAGCTACCAGTGATACAGAATATGATTCATCAGAAACTAGTTCTGATAGTAGTTTAGCCTTTACAGGAGCAAATAATAATGGGATGACTATTCCAAATAACAGTTATGTTTTTGCTTTTAAATATTATACTTCTAATTTGGGTGTTACTACAAATAAGGCTAAACAGTCTAACACCAGCATTTCCGATGGATATATGGATCTTGGAGGCACATTACCACCATCTATAATTGGAGAAAATTATATGGTTTTAAAAGGAAGTCATTCTCAAACAACAAATACTGGGTTCTTGGGTATCTATCAGTCCCAAACCATGCGTATAAAATCTATTTCTGGAACATCGTATAATTATTACAACTCTTCAACATCTATTAATGATTCTAATACTTTACCGAGCACGGGTATAAATGCTGTGTTCCTTTATCAAGGTCTAAGCACCACACAAAAACAGTGGTAAACTTATAGAATAAGTGTTAATTTTTTTAAGTTCTTAAAGTCATGTTCCTTCATTTAAAGAAACATGACTTTTTTACTTAAGTCGCATTTATTAAATAAGCTTATTAGCAATCAAATATTCCGCTATTTGAACTGTATTTGTAGCTGCTCCTTTTCTAAGGTTGTCACTAACAATCCATAAATTTAAGGTGTTTGGTTGCGATTCGTCTCTACGAATTCTCCCAACAAAAACATCGTCTTTCCCATTTGCGTAAATTGGCATAGGATAGGTGTTAACCTCCACATTATCTTGGACTACAACCCCAGGGGTATTATTTAAAATTATACGTATATCGGATACTTCAAAATTGTTTTCAAATTCCACGTTTACCGCTTCGCTATGTCCTCCAGAAGTTGGAATTCGCACAGCGGTTGCGGTAACAGCAATCGTTCTATCGTCCAAGATTTTTTGGGTTTCTTGAACTAATTTCATTTCTTCTTTAGTATAACCATTGTCCAAAAACACATCGCAATGAGGTAATGCATTTTTATGAATTGGATATGGATAAGCCATTTCTCCCTTTATTCCAGCCAGTTCGTTTTCCAACTGCTTGATAGCTTTTACCCCTGTACCTGAAATAGATTGATAGGTAGAAACAACAATACGCTTGATTTTATATTTTTCATGAAGGGGAGCCAAAGCCATCACCATTTGTATGGTTGAGCAGTTTGGACTGGCAATAATTTTATCTTCTTTAGTAAGTGTGTTGGCGTTAATTTCTGGAACGATCAGTTTTTTACTTCTATCCATCCTCCAAAATGATGAATTATCAATAACCGTAGTTCCAACCTCAGCAAATCTTGGAGCCCACTCTGAAGAAGTGGATCCGCCTGCTGAAAACAAAGCTATATCAGGTTGCATAGCTACAGCTGTTTCCAAAGAAACCACTTTATAATCTTTATTTTGAAAGGAAATAATTTTCCCAACAGATTTCTCTGAAGCTACTGGAATTAATTGTGTTACTGGGAAGCGACGTTCTCCTAGAACTTTCAACATAACCTCTCCAACCATTCCTGTTACTCCTACTATTGCTACTTTCATGACCTATTTAATTTACAAGCAAATTTATAAATTAATTTAGGGTAACATTCTAAAAAAAGCATAAAAAAAAACAGCTTCAAAAAAATTGAAGCTGCTTCCTTTTTTATTAAAATAATTTATTGCTTTTTTAATAAATCTCTAATCTCAGCTAATAAATCTTCTTGAGAAGGTCCAGCTGGTGCTGCAGGAGCATCTTCCTCTTTCTTCTTCATTTTATTAACTCCTTTTATAACCATAAACATAACAAATGCAACAATTACAAAATCAATTACATTGGTTAAGAAATCACCGTATAGAACCGCAACTTCTCCAGCAACTTCTCCAGCGTCGTTTACAACGCCTTCAGTAATTACGTATTTTAAATCTTTAAAGTCTGCTTGGAAAATCAATCCAATTAATGGAGAAACGATTCCTCCAGTAAATGAAGCCACAACTTTATTGAAAGCAGCACCCATTACAAAAGCAACAGCAATATCTACTAAATTGCCTTTCATGGCAAAATCCTTAAATTCTTTTAACATATTTTAGTGTTTTTAATAGTTAGTATTTACACGAATTTAATTAAAAAAAGTTAAAACCAAAACTATTTAATAACCATTCGTTTAACTCGTTGTGAAATTGCGGTAATTATCTCGTAAGATATAGAATTCACTCGTTCAGCAAATTGTGAAGCATTTGGTTCTTTTCCAAAAATTACAACCTCATCCCCTTCATTACAAGCAATATCTGTTACGTCTACCATAATCATATCCATACACACGTTTCCAACAATATAAGCTGGTTTTCCATGTATGGTAACAAACCCCTTTCCGTTTCCATACTGCCTACCAATACCATCGGCATGACCAATTGGAATGGTTGCAGTTTGCATTAATTTTTCGCTTTTAAAAGCTCTATTATAACCAATTGTTTCTCCCTTTTCAATGGTATGAATTTGGGATATAACAGATTTTAAAGTCGCTATGGGTGTGAAGTTAACATCTTCTATTTCGGAATTCCCAAAACCATAAAGTCCAATACCACTTCTAACCATATCTAAATGCGCTTGAGGATAGTTTAATATTCCCGAGGTATTACTTAAATGAAGCATAGGTTTGTATCCTACCACATCAATAAACCTATTTGAAATGGACTCAAAAGCTGCTATTTGTTTTAATGTAAATTCCTTTTCATTTAAATCTTCGCTTGCTGCTAAATGAGAAAAAATAGATTTCACTTTTACCGAAGAGTTTGTTTTTAACTTGTTGTTTATCTCTTCAATATCCGTTTCAACAAAACCCAATCTATTAAGCCCTGTATTGAATTTAATATGTATTGGATAATTATTTTGTTTCTCTTCTAAAGCCGCTTCTAAAAATTTAGTAAAGCTTTTAAAGTTGTACAAACTTGGCTCTAAACAACGTGCAATAAGTGTTTTATAATTTATTGGCTGGGGATGCAAAACCAAAATTGGCTTAGTAATTCCGGCATCTCTTAGTGCAACACCTTCATTGGCAAAGGCTACTGCAAAATAATCTACATTTAAATCTTGTAAATAAGCCGCAATTTCTTGAGAATCGCTACCATAGGCATAAGCTTTTACAACCGCCATTAATTTGGTGCCTTTGGTGATTCGGGTTTTTAGATATTTAAAGTTTTGTTGTAATGCTTTTAAATCTATTTCAAGGGTCGTTTCTTTTGTTTCAGACATGTTACTTTTCAGATTTTGGAGACACTTCTTCGACATCCTTCACCTTCATGTTTCTTACTTTATCCACGGTCATGGCTTTGTAATAAGCTCCACGGCTTAAAGGTTCATACTCGTCTACTTCCCCTAATAAAACCAAATTGTCGTTTGAAGATTTTCTATAACTGAATTGTGCCAAATTTCCTGTTCTTGTACAAATAGCATGAACTTTAGTTACATACTCTGCTGTTGCCATAAGGTAAGGCATAGGGCCGAAGGGGTTTCCTTTAAAATCCATATCCAATCCAGCAACAATTACTCGAACTCCTTTGTTGGCTAAATCATTACATACTCGAACTATTTCATCATCAAAAAACTGCGCTTCGTCAATACCAACCACATCACACCCATCGGCCAAAATAGGAATATTGGCAGCCGCAGGTACTGGAGTGGAACGAATTTCATTGGAGTCGTGAGAAACCACCATATCCTCATCGTAACGTATATCAATAGAGGGTTTGAAAATCTCTACTTTTTGCCTAGCAAATTGCGCACGTTTAAGTCTACGGATTAATTCTTCCGTCTTTCCTGAGAACATGGAACCACAGATCACTTCAATCCAACCAAATTGTTCTTTATGATTTACTGTATTTTCGAGAAACATTTTGTAATTTTAACACTAAAATAAAACGACAATTCGTTTTGTATAAAGGTGGCGTAAATTTATTAAAAATCACAAGCATAAAATAGATTAAATATCAAAAGTTATGAAAAAGAAACTTGAAGCTGAATTAATGAGCATTGCTCACCGAATTCTGAAGTTAAAAGGCCAAGACAATATAGATAAAATGCATAAAGAGGTTGCTGCGCTGTACGAAAAACTAACTGTTTTAAAGTTTGCAAAAGAGAATTTTGAAAAAGACCTACCTACTATTGGCAGTGATTCTTCATTCTTTGGGATGTTGGATATGGCATTTAATAACAAAGTAAGTGACACTATAGAGTTTGAAGACAAAACTTATGTAAACGTAGACGAGAACGAACAAGAAGATATTATGGAGCCTGCCATTGAGAAAATAAAAGACATGGTAGCACAAATGCCACAAGAAGCACAACAAGTAGATATTCTTTTTGAAAAAGCAACGGCTGAAAAGGAAACTTATCAGGACGATTTTGATGTCATTACGGCTGGATTTGATCAAATACCTGAATTTGAACCTGTAACTAGTGAAAACAAAATAGACACCCAAAAGAAATCATTAAACGATAAACTTAAAAGTGGCGGATTGCATATTGGTTTAAACGATAAATTAGCGTTTATTAAACACCTCTTCAATGGTGAAACCACAGACTATAATAGAGTTATTTCTCAAATCAACACCTCATCTTCATTTGAAGAAGCGGCAAACCTCATTCAGAATGTGGTTAAACCAGATTATAATAATTGGAAAGACAAGGAAGAGTTCGAAACTCGTTTCATGGAAATTCTTGAAAGCAGATTTAATTAGACTCCCATCTTCCTAGGAAAAATTTATGAGCAAACTTTATATTGTACCAACTCCTATAGGAAATCTAAAAGACATGACTTTTAGAGCTATTGAGGTCTTAAAAGAAGTCGATTTAATTTTGGCTGAAGACACACGCACCTCTGGAAAACTGTTAAAGCATTTTGAAATTTCAACCCCTTCCCAATCACACCATATGCATAACGAGCATAAAACTGTTGAAGGCTTGGTGAACAAGTTAAAAAATGGAGTAACCATGGCTTTAATTAGCGATGCGGGAACACCAGCAATTTCCGACCCTGGTTTTTTGCTTACTCGTGCTTGTATTGAAAACAATATTGAAGTAGATTGTCTTCCTGGAGCTACAGCTTTTGTTCCTGCATTAGTCAATAGTGGAATGCCGAACGATAAATTTGTGTTTGAAGGATTTTTACCGGTTAAAAAAGGACGTCAAACCCGACTTTTGTTATTGGCCGAAGAAACTAGAACTATTATTTTTTACGAAAGTCCGCATAAGCTCATTAAAACCCTTAGCCATTTTTGCGAATATTTTGGAGATGACAGACCGGTTTCCGTTTCGCGTGAATTAAGTAAGCTCTACGAAGAAACCATTAGAGGAACAGCAAAAGAAGTATTAGAACACTATACTAATAAACCTCCAAAAGGTGAAATTGTAATTGTGGTTGGGGGAAAGCCGTAAATAACCGCTAACTTGGTTCCAAGTAACAAAATTAGACCTAATGAAAGAATTGTTACGAAACATAAGAAAATGTACCATCTGCAAGGAACACCTTCCTCTTGGACCAAGACCAATTGTTTCAGCACATCCCGATTCTAAAATCATTATTATTGGTCAAGCTCCAGGACTAAAAGTCCATAAAACAGGTGTTCCTTGGGATGACCCAAGCGGCAATCAGTTAAGAAAGTGGTTAAATATCACTGATAAGGATTTCTACGACGCATCTAAAATAGCCTTAGTTCCAATGGGTTTCTGCTATCCAGGAAAGGGAAAATCGGGCGATCTACCTCCAAGACCAGAATGTGCTCCACAATGGCATCAAGAATTATTGAATCAGATGCCAAATGTCGAGTTGATTATTTTAATTGGTATGTATTCGCAAAAATATTACCTAAAAGAAAAAGCAAAAAGAACCTTAACAGAAACCGTAGCTAACTACAAGGAGTATTTGCCTTTTTATTTGCCCTTACCACATCCTTCTCCAAGAAATCGGTTTTGGTTATCTAAAAACCCTTGGTTTGAAAAAGAAGTTTTGCCTGAGCTACAAAAAAGGATTGCTACAATTTTAAAATAAGGCTATTCCCAAAAGCCCCTAGTGAATAAATCAAACTTTGGCCGATTATTTCACACTAATTATTCTTCCTAAATCTTCCCTTTCTTAACAGCTAATTCAATAGTAAAGTTTAATATTTATTGGTATTTTTGATGAAAACACGACTTAAAGCTCTTTAAAATTATAAGTATTTAAAATTTAGAGCAATAACTTTAAGTGTTTTAGCAACTCATAACTTAAATTTAAAAAGATGACAAATAAAGTAACGACACACTGGAAAGGCAACATGCAATTTGAATCTGATAACCCGAATGGTAAAACAGTTTTAATGGACACAAGTCCTGAACATGGAGGTCATAATTCCGGTTTAAGTCCAAAGGCTATGATGCTTTCCTCCTTAGCAGGTTGTTCTGGTTTAGATGTGGTATCTGTTTTAGATAAAATGAAAGTAAAAATTTCTGATTTTAGAATGGACGCCTATGGAGAACTAACCGAAGAACACCCTAAATATTACCACACAGTTTCGTTAGAATACCACTTCTATGGAGAAGATTTAGACGAAAAGAAAATTAAAAAAGCTGTGGATTTATCTATTGAAAAATACTGTGGTGTGATGGAGATGTTTCGCAAATTTGCAAATGTAAAAACATCTATACACTACCATAATAAATAGCGTTTATAGTGTTAAGAGTGGATTAATTTTATACGTACTTAAAGCTTTCTTATTGCTTTAGGTGTTTTATGCACTTACAATTTAATTTTTTCTATGCGTTGGACCATTAAACCCAAACCTGAGGCAGATAAACTCATTTCATTAAAGAAAGCACTTCAAGTTGATGAGGTTGTTGCCACTTTATTGTTACAACGTGGTATTGAAACTTATGAAGATGCCAAAACATTTTTCAGACCAAGCTTAGAACATTTACACGATCCATTTCTAATGAAAGACATGGATAAAGCAGTGGCAAGAATTGAACAAGCTATATCAAGCAAAGAAAATATTTTGGTATTTGGAGATTACGATGTAGACGGCACATCTTCAGTTGCTTTAATGGCAACCTATTTAAAAACCAGAACAGAACAAGTTGCCACCTACATCCCTGATAGGTACGACGAAGGTTACGGCGTATCTATCAAAGGAATCGACTTTGCGCACGACAATGATTTCACTCTAATAATTGCCTTAGATTGTGGTGTAAAAGCTATTGACAAAGTTGCTTATGCTAAAGAAAAAGGCATTGATTTTATTATTTGCGACCATCATAGACCAGGAAATGACCTTCCAAAGGCTATTGCAGTTTTAGATCCAAAACGAGACGATTGTAATTACCCATTTAAAGAACTATGTGGTTGCGGTGTTGGATTTAAACTCATTCAAGCTTTGGCTTCACGAGAAGGACAAGCAGTTGACGTGCTAATTGAATATTTAGACTTAGTTGCCACAGCCATTGGAGCTGATATTGTACCCATTGTAGGAGAAAACAGGGTTTTAGCTTATTTCGGATTGCAAGTAATAAATACCAATCCAAGGCCCGGCATTAAAGCCATTATAGAACAGGTAAAAAAAGAAACCCTAAGCATTACGGATGTTGTTTTTATCGTTGCGCCAAGAATCAATGCTGCAGGGCGTATGAAGCATGGTAATTATGCCGTGACTTTACTAAGCGAAACCGATTTTGATTTAGCCCAAACTTATGCTCAAGAAATTGAAGCTTTTAACACAGACAGGCGTGAAGCCGACAAACGCATTACAGAAGAAGCTTTACAGCAAATAGAAAACAATCAAGAGCATGAGGGCTATACAACCGTTGTATACCATGAAAGTTGGCATAAAGGTGTGATTGGAATTGTGGCATCTAGATTAATTGAAACTTATTACAGACCGACTTTGGTATTTACAAAAAGCGGCGACAGACTTGCTGCATCGGCACGATCTGTTTCTGGATTCGACGTATACAATGCCTTGGAAGCATGTAGTGAACATATTGAACAATTTGGCGGACATAAATATGCTGCTGGATTAACTTTAAAAGAAGAAAACTACGAAGCTTTTAAACAAGCTTTTGAAGATGAAGTATCGCGCAGCATTGAGAAACACTTACTCCTTCCAGAAATTAAGGTTGATTTGACGATAGACTTACATCAAGTAAATGATAAATTATGGCGGATTATTAATCAGTTCGCTCCCTTTGGACCAGGAAATATGACTCCTATTTTTATGTCTGAAAACATTAGAGATACCGGATATGGGAAATGTGTTGGAGAAGACGACAAGCACTTACGACTTACAGCCACACAAACAGGGGCTGAAAACTTGGTCTGTATTGGTTTTGGTTTGGGTGAAAAACTCCCCATAATCTCAAACAAGAAACCTTTTAAGGCCGTATATTCAATTGACGAAAATCATTGGCAAGGCAGAACATCACTGCAATTGAAGTTAAGAGATATTAGAGAATAATATACGTTCGATATTAAACTTCAATCTAAACATTCAAGATTGAAAAGCTTGGACCATATGAAAAACCCCAATAAAAGAGATCCGTACGCGGCTTTAAGAATTAAGGAATTTAATATTTTTCTACTGCTACGTTTTGCCTTGGTTTTTGCTTGGTCCATGCAATTTATTATTATTGAATGGCAGGTATACAGTATCACAAAAAACCCATTGTCACTTGGTATTATTGGGCTTATGGAAATAATTCCGGCCTTTACTATGGCTTTATTTGCGGGACATATAGTAGATCAACGAGAAAAACGTAATCTCTTAGCTCTCTGTATTGCCTTATTTTCATTAATTAGTTTCGGCTTGTTTTTACTTACTTGGCCAAGGATTGTTAGTGATTGGTCCACAAATACCATTTTATATTGCATCTATGCCTTAGTGTTTTTTGGAGGATTTCTACGGTCTTTTTTCGGACCAACCATTTTTTCACTAATTGCATTAATTGTTCCGAAGAAAATTTATCCAAATGCTGCTACCTGGAGTAGTTCAACCTGGCAAATGGCATCTGTATTGGGCCCTGCAACCGCAGGTATTTTAATCAGTGTTATTGGCGTACATTGGTCATTAAGTGTTGTGTTTGCTTTTGTAATGTTTTCCTTAATTGTATTAACTCAAATAAAAAAGAAGCCAATTTTAAATCCTAAAATTGGCGAGCCAGTATTACAAAGCTTAAAAGAAGGTTTAACTTTTGTATTTAAAACCAAAGCTATCCTTGGTGCATTAACATTGGATATGGTTGCGGTCCTTTTTGGTGGAGCCATTGCACTTTTACCCATCTTTGCACAAGACATTTTAAAAGTTGGAAGCGAAGGTTTTGGTGTTTTAAGAGCCGCTCCAGCAGTTGGAGCCTTTTTAACTATGTTGATTACCGCTTACATTCCAATAAGTAAAAATGCAGGAATGAAATTGCTAGGAGCTATTTTCGGATTTGGAGTCTGTATAATTATTTTCGGACTTTCTTCCATTTTTTGGGTGAGTGTTGTGGCCTTGTTTTTTAGTGGTGTTACAGATGGTGTTTCTATGGTTATTCGTCAGACTATTTTACAAATAAAAACTCCAGATCATATGCGAGGAAGAGTATCTTCAGTAAACTCTATGTTTGTTGGCTCTTCAAATGAACTTGGTGCTTTTGAAAGTGGGGTTGCAGCTAAATTATTAGGAACTGTAACTGCGGTTGTTTTTGGTGGAACTATGACATTAATTACAGTAATTACTACCGGAATTGTATCGCCTTCGTTTAGAAAATTAGATTTAACAAAGGATATTGAAGATCATGAAAATTCCAACTAGTTGTTTGTTTAAAATTTCTTTAAAAAGATATACATCTATGTGATGTTATATAGTGAAAAACAAATTAATATTCCTTTAGCTCCATTGTTTCCCCATCAAAAACACCATAAGTATAATAGTGTATCCAATCGCCTAGATTGATGTATTTAGATGTTTCACTTATGTTAATATTCAAAGGTAAATGTCTGTGGCCAAACACATAGTAATCCCTATGTTTTTCCTCTTGCTTTTTCTTGCAATATTGAACCAACCACTCATTATCCTCCCCTAAGAACTTAGCATCTTCATCTCCTGAAATCAGTTTGTTTTTAACCGACATATATTGGGCTAACTTCACACCTAAATCTGGGTGTAACCAACGAAATAACCATTTACTAAGTGGATTAGTAAATACTTTTTTCATACGTTTATAACCTTTATCGCCCGGGCCTAAACCATCGCCATGACCAATGAAAAAGGTCTTATCATTAAAAGTGAATTCTTTCGGATGGTGATACACAGGTATATTCAATTCTTCTTCAAAATAACCATTCATCCAAAGATCATGATTACCAACAAAGTAATATATAGGAATTCCTGAATCGCTAATTTCTGCCAATTTACCTAGGGTTCTAGTAAACCCTTTTGGAACCACTGTTTTATATTCAAACCAAAAATCGAACATGTCTCCCATCAAAAAAATGGCAGCAGCATCTTGTTTTACATCATCTAACCAAGAAACAAATTTCTTTTCACGAGGAAGAGATTGTTCTGGTGTTGGTGCTCCAAGGTGATTATCGGAAGCGAAATAAATTTTTTTTCCTTTGGGAATATTCATGAAGTAAATATAAATAAATTAGCCTCGATTTAACGAATGAACTATTGGAATAGCTATCCAACAGATACTTCAGCTTAAAAACTAATTGTCAGAAGCATACCATTCTGCAAAACTAGTATCAGTTTCCTGTAGCCTTAGAGAAAATAAGGAAATATGATCTGGTAATTGTTTTTTAATTTTCTCAGCAAAATCAATAACCATCATTTCACTAGTAGGCTGATAATCCACTAAAAGCACGCTATGATCTCTATCTGCAAGCTCTTTAGCTAATTCTACGTGTGGTGTATTTTTATTAAAAACAGTAGCATGATCAAAAACATCAACGATTTCAGTTTTTACTATTTTTTTTAGATCACCAAAATCAATAACCATCCCGTATTTAACGTTATCTTTATCTGATATTGGTGTTCCAATTACTGTTACGGACAATTTATAACTGTGTCCATGTACATTCTTACACTTTCCATCGTAGCCATAAAGTGCGTGACCCGTTTCGAAAGAAAACTGTTTTGTGATTCTAATTTTACTCATTGTAAACTTTATTATACCTGCAAAGATAGGCGTTTTGTAAAAGCAATTGATTTTTAGATTAGATTTGCCGGCTTTTTTAATTTTTTTATATAAAATGAATCAACTTTTTGAAGAAATACCTTTTACTGAAAACCCTCAATATGAACGAATTATTGAGGATATTTTAGCCAAAAAATATAGTTTAGTTGAAGATTTCTTTAGCATGGAAGAGGTGGCAATTTTAAGACAATCCTTGATTGAAAAAAATGAAGAAGATATTTTTAAGAAGGCAGCTATTGGAAATCGTGTAAACGAAGTTATTGTAAAATCTATTCGTGGTGATGTTATTTTATGGATAGACGAAAAACATGCCAATGAAGCCGAAATGATATTCTTCAATAAGATTAACAATTTGGTTGGTTATTTAAACAAAACTTGTTTTTTAGGTATTTTACATAAGGAATTCCATTACGCCGTATATCCGGAAGGAACCTTTTATAAAAGACACATCGACACTTTTCAAAACGACGATAGACGAAAACTTTCTATTGTTTGTTATTTAAATGAGGACGGTTGGCAACCAGAGTATGGCGGTGAATTGGTATTATACCTTAATGAAAACGGAGAAGAAACCGAAAAGGTTATCTATCCGTTTCCAGGACGTGTAGTTATTTTTGAAAGTCAAATTATAGAACACGAGGTAAAACCTGTAAAAACAGAAAGAATGAGTATTACAGGTTGGTTAAAAACTCGCTAGATTAGCGATTTTTTCTGCGGTTATACACATAAATAATTATTAGTACAATTGCTAAAATTAGAAACAATCCGTTTCCACTTAAAAAGCTTAAAAAATCCATATTAGTCTTTATTTATTCGGTTTTTATTATATCTATATAACAAATAGGCAATAGTTACAAGGAATACGAATGGCAACAAAGTTCCAATCAACACACCAATTTCATAAGAGCTATCTGGTGCATTTTTTATTTTTTCGTTAATATCTACTCCTTGAAGTAACGTTATTATAGAAAACATGTTTTTATATTTTTGCTAAAGTTAATCGTTTTGTGAAAGCGGTAAAAATTCACGTCTAAATTTAATTATTAACGGAAAGCCTCTAGCCATTATCCAACAAGTGAATGCTGTAAAAATAGCATAAAGTTTCAAATCTAAACTGTCTAACCAAAACAATATTGGCACATACACCAAGAACGTTGAAAAAAGTAAAAGATTTCTTAAATCCTTCATTTTCCCTAGTCCTTTAAACATTCCATCAAAAATAAAGGCTATAGCACAAAGCGGTTGCATGGCCAAAACGATCCAAAATATTTTGTAAAACTCCTTCAACACTTCTGGTTCTTTAGTAAAAATGGTTCCTATGGAATAATAGAAAACGCTACCTAAAACAGCCAAAATCAATCCTAAATAAACACCATACCTTATAAGTTTATTACTTAATCCAATAAGCTTACTGTATTCTTTACCACCTAAAAGTTTTCCTGACAAAATGTTTCCGGCACTCGCATATCCATCCACAATAAAAGCGCCCAAAAACCATAAATTAATAGCAATCGTGTATGCTGCAATGTACTGTTTTCCATAACTAGTAGAAAAAGCACTTGCAAAGTATAGTGTAATATTTAAGGCTAAGGTTCTGACAAATAAATTCAATATCATTATTGTAAACCGTTTTATTTCTTTATTAAATGGAAGGTTTAGTTTTAATGAAATAGGTGTTTTCTTCAACAAATAATATGCAGATAACACAGCCATTAGAAATTGTGCTACGACACTAGCATAAGCAGCGCCTTGTATATTCATAGCGGGAATATATCCCTCAACACCATATACCAAAATAACATCTAATAAAATATTTGAAGCGGCTCCAACGATGGCAATGATCATGGGATAGTAGGTGTTTTGTAAACCTCTAAAAGTACCAAAAACCGCAATGGTAAATAAGGTGAAAGGGAAACCAAACACTCGTATTTTATAATAAGAAACACTGTAATCTAGAATAAGGTTGGATGCATTATAAAGTTTAAATATCTCTTCAGCCAAAGGATAAGTAACCAATATTATCAAAATACTGAAGGAGGTAATTATAAAAATAGCTTGAGCCGGTAAGTTTTTTACTTTATCTAAATTATTAGCACCAACATATTGCGAAACGATAGAAGAAATAGCACTTCTAGTTTGACCCAGAACCCAAATTAACATAGAAATGAAGGCTCCAACAATACCTACAGCGGCCAAAGATTCTGTAGCATTTACATCTATATTCCCAACGATGGCTGTATCAGTTAAGGATAAAATAGGTTCCGACACCCCAGCTATAAGAGCAGGAATTGCCAATTTATTAATATGTTTTAAACTTATGTTTGTACTCACAGGACTAACTCGTAACAATAGAATGGGAATTCACTTTGGTTTGGAAAGTGAATTTCTCCAACGTGTTTATAATTGCGAAGTTCGTAAAATTTTTGATTACGTTGATTTTTAGAAAAAGTATCCAATCTAATAGATGTGCAATAATTTTCTTTGGCGTGAGTTTCTGCAAAGTCCATAAGTTTTCTAGCATATCCCTTACCTTGCATTCTTGGATGAACGGCCAACCTATGAATATAGATATTATTACTATTTGGGGTTAACCATTTAATAGGAATATACTCCTCGTCCATAAACGTGGAGATAACTATACAGCCTACAACTTCGGACTGAACCTCTAAAACATACAACTCACTTCTTAATACATCCTTGCTAAAAACCTCTTTATTTGGATAATCTTCATTCCACTGAAAAACACCAGCATTCTTCATAGAGACAGCACAGGCTATAGTTACAGCCAAAATGCTGTCAATTTCCTTATAAGTAGCTAACCGAATCATATATAATGTTTACTTTTGCACAAAATTATCCTATAAATTTAATTTTTATTAATTGATTATGAAGAATATATTAGTCCCAGTTGGTTCATCTCCAAATGCCGTAAGCCATTTACAATATGCCGTAGATTTTGCAAGAGCTTTTGGCGCAAAATTATTTGTTGTACAAGTTTACAATGTATACACAAAGGCCGGAACTATAATAAAAGTAGATGAAATTTTAGAACGTGAAAGTTTAGAGTTTTTAAAGGCTCATGTTGCTAAAGTAGACACTAAAGGTGTTGAAATATATATTAAAACGTATAAAGGCAAGTTGGTGGAGACTTTAGAGTTAAAAGCTAAATCTTTAAACATTGATTTGATTTTATTAGAACCAAGAACAAATTCTGTTCGAGAAGAAGTTTATTTAGGAAAAACCTCTGGTAAAATTATAAAGCAAACCAATATTCCTGCACTGATAGTTCCTGAAGGCTATGTTTATAAGCCAATTATTTATATTCTGATGGCCTTAAAATCTGCCGTTATTAAAAAAGATGAAGCCTTAGTGCCATTATTACAAATTAAGGATCAATTTAAGTCCATAGTGAATTTATTATTGGTAAGAACACCATTTCATAATGAAGGTGATTTTGAAATAGCTGAAAATTTATCATCTATAATCACAAATACCACCTACTCTGATAGCGCAACCACCTTCCAAGGGGTTTTAGAGCACTACAAAGAAAATGATCCAGACTTATTGTGTGTTGTAAGACGCAAGCGCGGATTCTTCAGCAAGCTTTGGGAAAAGAACACTATTTTGAAGAAAGATTTCCACAGTAATACGTTACCTGTATTAGTTTTAAGTGGTTTAAAATAATTTCAGTTCTGTTTATAAAAAAGTACTATCTTTACCGCCACCATTTTAATCTATGGTGCTAAAGGATAGTTTGGGGGATTAGCTCAGTTGGCTAGAGCGCTACGCTGGCAGCGTAGAGGCCATCGGTTCGAATCCGATATTCTCCACAAATTACAAAAACGTCTTTATATCTTATAAAGGCGTTTTTTATTTTATAAAATCCATGCTTTTATCTACCACGTCCTTTAACCTTTTTGGAAGTTGATTTTCTTGCCAGGGATGTTTCGAATCAAAAACATGGTTGGTATTTTCAATAGGCATTAATATGCTACTAGGGTTCCAAGCTGCTAAAGATTTAGCTTCATCAAAAGAAACAGATGGATCTTCCTTTCCATGTATAATAAGATGTGGAACTTTAATTTTCTTGGTGGCCAATTCTATACTCAATCGCGTTTCATTCGCTTTAAAATCTTCATAAAATTGATAGTTATGAGGCATTTGTTGATTGGTTCGTCCATTTAGTACATATTTAACGCCATCTTTTTTCCATTGTTCTAAATCTCCAATTGTGGAAGTTCTTTTAGCGAAATCGCAAACACTGGCCCAAGTAATTAAATTTCCTATCCTTGAATCTTCAGAGGCAAAAATAGTAGCAATTCCACCACCTCTTGAATGACCTATAAGCGTGATACTCTTTTTATTAATTTCATTATGGTTTGGATGGTCATCTGAAAGTAAATAGTTTAAAATATCACCTAAATCATTAAGCTCTTTGCTATAATTATTTTCGGCGAATGCCTCTAAATCTGGAAAATCTATAGGTTGTTGAACGGTTCCTCCATTGTGTGAAAAGTTAAACTTCACGAAAAAGAAATTTTTAGATCTATAATTTTCAGCAACCAAATCCCAACATCCCCAATCTTTAAATCCTTTGTAACCATGACAAAAAACAACCAAAGGTTTCGGACTCCCTGTTTTATTGAAATATGCGTCCCAAACTATTGGTTTTATTCCATTTCTATATAAAACCTGGTTTTTTAGTATCATACAATTTCCTTTTCTATAAAATCAATTTCTGGATTACAAATTTCCAAAATTAAAGTTTTTAATTCCGCTTCAAAAGCCTGCAAAATATCGGCCGATATCGCCGTGTTTTTATTTTTATCGTGAGCACTTTCTTTTTTAGCAAACTTTAAAAATCCGGAACCCAAATTTTTAAATGAAATCACTCCAGCTTCCAATGGGAGATCAACAGTTCCCTTATTAAACATGGCATAAGCATAACTTAGCACTTGGAAAGATTTGCTGTATTTTGTGTAATCTGTAGTTAGTTCATCCCAATTGATAACCTCTACTTGATTCTGAGCCACTTTTCCTGTTTTATAATCGATAATTCTAGTCGTACCATTGTATTGGTCTACCCTATCCACTTTCCCTGTTAGAAAAACCGGAAAATCCAATTCACTAATCTTTAGTTCAACATGATTGTCGGCTTCAATAGCAAGAATTTTTATCTCATTACCCGCTTTTAAATCTTGGATTTCCAAGTTTAAGAAGTTATCTATGTAACGTTTTGCAATTTCAAAAACAATCAAGTTTCTACCTTTTGTAATATCTCCTTCTTTATAAAGTTCTTTAAAATGATAGGTTACTTGGTCATGCACTAAGGTTTTCATTTTACTAACAATTTCCGGGGTAATAAACTCCCCTTCAAATGGCTTATAAAAATCCTCTAAAGTATTATGGATAACTGTTCCCAAAGTATTGGCAGCAACAGTCTCCTCGACCTCTTCGTATTCGGAAATTTTTAAAACCTTTTGATTGTAAAAATCTATCGGGTTTCTAATGTAGTTTGTTAAGGATGAAGGAGAAAAACCTTTCTTCGCAATCTCCTTAAGACGTTCTATAACAGCTTGGCTTTTCTGTACCCGATTAATCTCAACTTGTGGCAAACTAAGGTTTGGCAATACTATTTTATGTGAAATATTATGAATTCCTTCCAACTCTAGTTGTGTAATAAATCTACTCCTTTCTCCTCCATTTAAAACATCAGCTTCCGTATTATAAAGAATATGAATATTTTTTGCGCGTTGAATTAATCTGTAAAAATGATAAGAATAAACGGCGTCCTTTTCTTTATAGGTTGGCAAATTATATTGCAATTTAACATCGAAAGGAATAAACGAATTATTGCTTTTTCCTGAAGGCAAAACTCCCTCGTTTACCGAGGATATAATTACGGTTTCAAAATCCAGTACCCGAGACTCCAACATCCCCATCACTTGCAAACCTCGCAAAGGTTCTCCTTTGAAATCTAAGGTATCTGTACTCAAAAGATTTTTATAAACCTCAAAAAGTGTTAGTGTTGTTTTTAAATATGGATATTTAGTATGGAGTCTAGTTAGCTCGTTAAACAACTCGTTAAACCTATACAAATACTCAAGGTTTAATAAATTCTGATTTTTATCCCTATCCAGATATTTCTTTATAATTAAGATAAGTTTTTGCGTCTGTTTTAAGGCTACATCCGCGTCGTTATCCCAATATCCGAAAAGCACCTCCACAACATCTTCAAAAGGCTTTGAGAGCTCTTTAATTTGTTGAACACTTAGGTACACTAAATTGTTTTTCTTTATGGTATCAATAATATCTGTGACTTTCGTTTTTTGATTTAATTCAAAAAGGGGACTGATATTTTGATGTGAAAGAATAGCAATAACATCCTTGTAGTAAAAGGTTTTATTAGCATCTTTATGAAGATAAAACAGTTTTTCAAATAAGGTGGCCAAGGGAACCGAATTAAGTGGCAGACCCATGGTTATATTAAGCGCATCTACTGCATTTGGTAAGGAATTTAATATAGGAAGCAGTAAAGTTTCATCTCCTAATACTATGGCTGTTTTACTTAAGTTTTGTTCTGTTTTGGTAATGTTATCCAGAATTGCACCTATTTGCTTGGCTTGGCCTATATTTTTAGGTACTCCATAGACAGAAATTTGTTTATCCTTTTTATAATTATTGGTTATCCAATTAAATGGATTTGTTTTAAAATAACTCCAGGTTTTTTTATAGTGTCTGGTGAATAATCCAGCATCGTGCATTGGGTTGTTGAAGAAACTCTGCTCCATATCCCAATATATCTCTGCCAAACCATTTTGAAGCAATTCTTGAATAATGGTTTCTTCCGCTTTATTTAAGGCATTAAACCCAAGAAAAACTAATTTCTTATTTGCACTGTTTTGGATATAATCTTCAATATTGTTAACGGCTTCACGATAAATTAGGCCTTGATAACCCATATTCTTACTGGTTAAGTATTCAGTAAAGTGGTTATAATAGTTGTATAATTTATTCCAAAAAGCCAAATATTTTTTTACGAATTCCGTTTTATTTTCCTGAAGCGACCAGTGGTTTATATCTTGTATGGCGCTTAAATAGTTGAATATTTCCTTTTGTGGAATTAAATATCTATCAATTTCATTAAAGTCCTGCACAATCAGTTGTGCCCATTTAGAAAAAGATTCAAAACTATCCTGATCTGAATTTGGGGTTAACTTAATATAAACTGTATAAAACTCGAAAAGCAACTCTGTATTAGAAACAGCTTTCAATTGAGACAAGTTGCTAGTAAACTCTTCAATACTTAAAATTTCTGGCGAAAAGACGGTTTTCTTCCACACTTGTGGAATCTGGTTTTTAAGAAAAACCCCTGCTCTTTTACTTGGTAAAACAAAGGTTAGGCTAGAAATATCTTCTCCCTTCTGTTGAAGTGTATTTAGTACCTCGTGAATAAATGTTGTCATACCCTAAAAATAAAAAACGCCCCGAATAAACGGGGCGTTTTTAAAACTATTTTATGTTTGTGTTTAACTTATTTTACTAAGTTAATTTCAACTCTTCTGTTGTTTGCTCTTCCAGCAGCAGTTTTGTTAGAATCTATTGGTCTAGACTCACCGTAACCTTCGCTTGAAAGTCTGCTAGAAGCTACTCCGTTAGTGATTAAGTAGTTCATTACAGAACTAGCTCTTTCTTTAGATAACTTCATGTTAAGAGCATCGCTACCTACACTATCAGTGTGACCTTCAATGCTAAATTTAGCATTTGAATATTCTTTTAAGATATCAATGATATTTCCTAATACTTCAGCTGATTGTGCTTTAATAGTAGATTTACCAGTATCGAATAAGATTGTTTTAGCGTAAGCATTTAAAGCTTTTTTAACTTCTTCAGTTACTTCAGGACAACCGTTGTTTGCAACAGTTCCTTTAACGTCTGGACACTGATCATCTTTATCAGCAACACCATCGCCATCTCTATCTGGCCAAGGACATCCTTTGTTTGCAGCAGGACCTGCTTCATTTGGACATTCGTCTAAATGATCAGCAACACCATCACCATCAGCATCTGGACAACCGTTTAATTCTTTTTTACCTGCAACAGTAGGACAATCATCTAAATGATCTGGAATACCATCTCCGTCAGTATCAGGACATCCGTTAAACTCAGCTAAACCTGGTTCGTTTGGACATTCGTCTTTACTATCTTCGATACCATCTCCGTCAGTATCAGGACAACCATTGAATTCTGCTAAACCAGCAACTTCTGGACAAGCATCATCTTTATCGTAGATTCCATCTCCGTCAGTGTCTTTTCCACCAAACTTAAATGTGAAACCTGCATAGTGTTGGAAGTGTGTAGCTAAGTAATCTTCAAACGCGTGTTTGTAAGTACTTTGCAATGTAATTCCAACATTTTCTGAAATCCAAATGTTAAAACCTAAAGCACCATTAAGAGTTCCTGCTCCGATGTCATCAACCCAAGTGTAACCACCACCTACTCCTAGGAAAGGCTCTACAACTTTAGAATTAATTAATTTTGCGAAACTATATTTCACAGTTCCATCAACTCCGTAGTAAGTTAAACCGCTTACTTCAGAATCTCCCATTTTCTCAATTTTGTTGATAGATCCAGTTACTCCAAAAGAGAAACCATTGCTAAGATACTTTGAAGCTGATATGCTTGACAAAGAAGGTAGAATGTTCCAGTGATCACGAGCATTAAAATACTCATCAAAATACTCACCAAGTGGAGCGTTTTCTCCAGTTGGATAGAAATCAACTGCGTTTACTCCTAGGCTAAGTGCCCACGGATTGTTTTCATCTTGTGCATTAATGCTGCTATAACTTAACATAAGCAACATTGCGAACAATAATCTGCTAAGATTTTTCATATTCAAATATTTAATTTTTAAGTGTTAATTGTAAGCAAAAGTAAGTTGTTAAATATTATTAACAAAGACAAATATAGAAAAATATTGAATAATTCACCTAAAATCTGCCAGTTTGTCTTTTTTTTTTAAATTATTTCTAAAGTTTTACCCACTTTTATGAAGGCCTGTATGGCTTTGTCGAGGTGTTCCTTTTCGTGCGCAGCCGACAACTGTACTCGTATTCTTGCTTTTTCTTTTGGCACTACTGGGAAAAAGAATCCAATAACATAAATTCCTTCTTTTAAAAGTAAATTTGCCATGGTTTGCGCTAATTTGGCATCGTAAAGCATCACAGGCACAATTGCAGAATCTCCATCTATTATATCAAAACCGGCTTCTTTCATTCCTTTTTTGAAATAATTGGTATTCCATTCCAATTTATCTCTTAAGGCCGTATTTCCTTTTAACATCTCGAAAACTTTAATAGATGCTCCAACAATTGCAGGCGCTAGAGAGTTAGAAAACAAGTACGGTCTTGAGCGCTGACGCAAGATATCAATGATTTCTTTTTTACCAGTGGTATAGCCACCCATAGCTCCACCTAAAGCTTTTCCTAGAGTTCCTGTAATAATATCAATTCTACCTAAAACTCCTTTTTCTTCTAAGGTTCCTATTCCTGTTGCCCCTATAAATCCAGTGGCATGGCATTCGTCAATCATAACCAAGGCATCATACTTATCTGCCAGATCGCAAATTTTATCTAATGGCGCAACTAAGCCGTCCATAGAGAAAACGCCATCAGTAACAATAATTTTAAATCGAGCGTTATTTTTATTAGCCTCGATTAATTGCTTTTCTAGATCGGCCATATCATTATTTGCATAGCGGTATCTGGCTGCTTTACATAATCTAACCCCATCAATAATTGACGCGTGATTTAATGAATCTGATATAATAGCATCTTCTGCTCCAAATAATGGTTCAAAAACACCTCCATTCGCATCAAAAGCCGCCGCATACAAAATGGTATCTTCGGTGTCGTAAAATTCTGCAATTTTTCTTTCTAACTCTTTATGAATATCTTGTGTTCCACATATGAAACGAACAGATGACATACCAAATCCGTGAGTATCCATAATATCTTGAGCTGCTTTAACAACTTCTGGATGGGATGATAAGCCCAAGTAGTTATTCGCACAAAAATTTAAGACAGTTTCTCCTGTGTCCAAGGTAATTTCTGCACCTTGTGCCGAAGTAATTATTCGTTCGGTTTTATATAAACCATTATCTTTTATGTCCTGAATTTCCTTTTCTAAATGTTCTTTAATTTTTCCGTACATGTGTTCTTGTTTTTTACAAATTTAAAATTCTTTTACTTCAATACCATCATTTATATATACAAGTATTTTTTTGGTCACTTTTAAATCCATTTCTTCTAAAATATTCTCGTATTCCTCTAATTGTATTCTGTGTTTTTCATCTTCTGATCCCGTTTTATAATCTATTATAGCCACGGAATTATCAGTTTCAAAAATTAATCTGTCTGGGCGATGCATACTTCCAGATTTTGCTATTATATCTCGTTCATTGTAAACAATAGCTTCCGTGTTAAAATAAGAATTTAATTGATCATGATTAACGATATCGAATACAATTTTCTTTAAGGTCTCGGCCTGATTTGCAGAAATCATGTTAGCATTCAGAAAATCGTCCAAAACAAAATCTACATCTACATGTGTTTTTATCTGAGACATGATATTATGTATCAGATTTCCTTTTTCTATGGCGTCTTCTTGAGCTGTATCCCATAAATATCCAGAATTAGTGACAATTTTAATGTTGTGCTCGTGTTTTGGGGTTGAAATAAAAAGCGTTTGCTCAATTGTATCTTTTGAGACAGATTTAGTTTCAGAGGTTTTTAAAGGGTTTCCAAAAGAATAAACTAATTGATTGGCATCCCATAAATTTAGATGAATAAGGTAATCAATTAAAAATCCTGAATAAGTTTTATCATTGATTTCACCTTTAGCATTTAGATCTTTTTTAGATATAATATGTAATTGCTCCACTGCTCTAGTTAAAGCCACATATATCAAATTTATATTATCTAGCTCTTGTTCTGCACGATGTTTTGTGTAAATCTGCTCTCCAATTTCTCCGAAAGACTCGAAATCTTTATTAAAATTCAATAAAGTGTACGGGAAACCATGAAAACTTTCCTCATTTAATGGAAACCATTCTTTTGGTTCGATTTCTTTGTAAATATCAAGATCTGCAAATGGAAAAATAACCACCGGAAATTCTAATCCTTTGGATTTATGAATAGTCATTATTTGAACAGCTTCTTGTCCTGATGGCGAAACAATGCTCAGGTTATCTTGTTTTTTCTCAAAATGCTCGATAAACCCTGCTAAGTCTGAAAGTTTTTTCTGTGAATACTCAAATACAAAGTCTAGAAAATACTGGACGTAAGCATTGGAAGTTTTAACTAAGTTAAAATCTCTAGCTACGGTTTCTGCTAATTCAAACAAAGACAGTTGCAACAACTGATTATGGTTTACATAGATATTAAACGTTTCTAGATGCTTTAGCATTTGCACCAACTCTAATTGAAGATAGGTTTCAAAAAAGGCGTGTTTGTCTTCAACCTGAAAAACCCCAGCCAAATAATTTAGAACCTCAATTTTAATTTCGTTGTTTCTAGGTTCTTGTAGGAGTTTTAAAAAATTAACCATAAATCCGACTTCAGGAGAATTTTTCAACAACAATGTTTCCGATGAAATAATAGGAATTTGTTGCTCATTTAAATAGTTAGCAATGGCAACTCCTTGTTTTTTCTTTCTTACAAGAATACAAATATCACTAAAACTAAAGCCGTTTTCTAAAACAGACTGAATTCGTTCCAAAGTTTTTTCAGTATATAGCTGAAATTTATCGTCCTCCTTTTCAATATCCAAAAACTCCAAGCTTACAAATCCTTCTTCTTTTTTGGTAGGTTCTTGATAGGATTTCTGATACAACTCTGCATAATCCGAATCACTTAATTTTGATTGAGATAAAAACTCAAAAAAACCGTTATTGAAATTTAAAATTTCCTGATAACTTCTAAAATTTCGAGGTAAATTAATAACCTCTTGTAACACTTGAAACGGATTATTCCCTTTGTTAAATAAATTTATAAACTGTTCGGCTTTTCCGCCTCGCCACCTATAAATAGCTTGTTTGGCATCTCCCACCAACATAACAGAACCATTCTGCTCGTTATTATTTTCTTGAGACAAGCTATTATCTATTAAAGGTTTTAAGTTTTCCCATTGTAAAACAGAAGTGTCTTGAAATTCATCAATAAAATAATGCTTAAATTTATCTCCCAAACGTTCATAAATAAAGGGAGTTGGCTGATTTTTAATTTCTTGGCTAATTAGGGCGTTAAATTCCGAAATAAGCACCTTATTCTGTTCTTCTTTTAAATTAATTAATTCATTATTTATTTCGTTCAACACAGATAATGGCGTGATGTTTCTATAACAAGCAGTTAAGAATTTATAATGAAAAAATGCTTTTTTGGTGTTGTTAAAAGCTAATGCTATTTGAGGTTGAATACTTTCAATAATGGATGCCACATTCGGTGAAACCCGTTTAGGATACAAAGTTTTATTTTCTAAATCCTCCTGCCATTTTGAATCGAAGTTAACACCGAAATTCGCTTCGGCTAACTTTTGAAAATGTTTAGGCAAGTAACTTCCAGAAAAATCACCAAACTGTAAACTGCTTTCTTCAATAAGCGTTAAAACCTCTTTCGCTTGTTGAACCATTACATCCTGAGTTGCTTTCAGGTCGGTTTTTACTTGTTTTTTAAGAGCTTTAAAATCGTCAAGGGTTTTATCTTTTAATGTATTAATGAATGGGATATCATCTTCACTGACAAGAAGTTTTGATATTTTATTAAAATCGAAAGAAACGTCCCAACTTTTATCATCGTCGGCTTTTTCAATAGCAAAATCTACCAGAATTTTAGTTAGTTCCTTTTCGGCTCCTGCCTTTGCAATTAATCGGTCAACAGCTTCATTAAGCAAAGCGTCTTGATCGAGCTCTACTTCAAAATTTAAAGGTAATTTTAAATCGTATGCAAACGTTCTAATAATTCTATGAGTAAAGCCATCTATAGTAGATATATCAAATGCGGCATAATTGTAAATTATTGAATTTAAAATTTTTACAGATTTCTTATGGAGTGCCTCTGCGTCCATTTCCAATTCATCACAAATAATTAAAAACATGTGATTTGGTTGCTCTAAAATATCTTCTGACGAAAACGCTGTTAAGGTCTCAACAATACGCTCCTTCATTTCACTAGCAGCCTTATTAGTGAAGGTTATTGCTAGTATATTTTTAAAAGCATCATTAAACGGCGACTTTAAAAGAATCTTCAAATACTCTTTTACAAGCGTAAAGGTTTTTCCACTCCCTGCCGAAGCATTATACACCAAAAAAGCACTTTTATTGACCATATACTGAAAATTTGACACAAGATAAAAACTATCGATGATTTGATAGGTATTAATTATTTTTAATTGCTGGCTTTTATTCGTAAATTTGGCTTAATTAATTTTTTAACAATTAAATACATACATATTATGGCTTTCGATTTACCGAAATTAAAATACGCTTATGATGCTTTAGAGCCTCATATTGATGCGAAAACAATGGAAATTCACCACTCTAAACACCACCAAGGGTATACAAACAATTTAAATAACGCTATTGAAGGCACAGATTTAGAAGGAAAATCTATTGAAAACATTCTTATTAATCTAGATATGAATAATAAGGCTGTTAGAAATAATGGTGGAGGTTTTTACAACCACTCACTTTTCTGGGATGTTATGAATCCTGAAGGTAAAGGTCGTTTGTCAGGTCCTTTAAAAGATGCTATTGAAGCGGCTTATGGATCGGTTGACGCTTTTAAAGATGCCTTTAGCAAAGCAGCAGCTACACAATTTGGTTCAGGTTGGGCTTGGCTTTGTGTACACAAAGGTGGTAAAGTAGAAGTTTGCTCTACGCCAAACCAAGACAACCCATTAATGCCAGGCGTTGGATGTGGTGGTACGCCAATTTTAGGTTTAGACGTTTGGGAACACGCTTACTATTTAAACTACCAAAACAGAAGACCAGATTATATTAATGCATTCTTTAATGTTATTAACTGGAACGAAGTTGAAAAGCGTTATGCTGAAGCAAAATAAGTAAAACACTTATATTTTATAAAAAAAGCAAATCTGAAAAGGTTTGCTTTTTTTATTACAATACATCTAATTTTTATACTTGGTAAGATTACTTATACTGAAGATATAAAATGAAAAAAGGTGAACGAATGCTCACCTTTTTTGCCCCAAATCTACCATAAACTTAACCTACTTATCTTATGGTAACCCCAAATGTATAATTAGCCTTACTCTAAAAAAAAATAATTAGACGAACTACCAATAAATTCGAACAATGGAATCTATCAAATATAACAGAGTGGTAAATTACGAAGCAGTCCGCTCTTAACTATGTTCTATTAGGAATTTTGGAAAAGAAGAAAATAAAAAAAGGTGAACGAGAGTTCACCTTTTTTTGCCCCAAATCTACCATGAACTTAACCTACTTATGTTATGGTACTTCTAATGTACTTTTATTTTATATATCTATTTCAATTATTTAGACAAACAGCATATAAATTAGTTAAAAAGAATATTTTGCTAGACAAACAACTAATTATTAATGTTTTAGAATTAGTTTTAACTAATAAGCACGGTCCTTAATTCCTTCATAAAAATTAATGAAAGCTCTATTAACTACGCGATTTCCACCAGCCGTTGGATAATTCCCTGTAAAATACCAATCACCTAAATTTTTAGGACAAGCTTTGTGCAAGTTCTCAACAGGCTGGAAAATTGTTTTAACTTCTGCCTTAACCTCCGAATCACATATTAATTCAGCTATTTTATCAGAAATCTGTTCAGCAGAAAATTGCGAGTACAAATCTTTAACAAAGTTTCTAACATCCTTATCGGCTAGCTCAACTTGTGCTTTACATTTTTTATAAACATCCTCCACCATGTGATATTTGTCGATTTCTTTCAACAATTCCAACATAGCTCTAAAAGCAATTAAATCTTCTAGTCTAGCCATATCAATCCCGTAACAATCTGGATAACGGATTTGTGGAGCAGAAGACACAACAACAATCTTTTTAGGATGCAAACGATCCATCATTTTAATAATACTGTTTTTAAGAGTAGTACCTCTCACTATACTATCGTCTATAATTACTAAGTTATCTGTTGGTTTAATAACACCATAGGTAACATCGTAAACGTGAGCAACCAAGTCGTCGCGACTGCTGTCTTCTGTTATAAATGTTCTTAACTTAACATCTTTAACTGCTATTTTTTCTATTCTAGGACGTTCCGATAAAATTTGGGTAACTTTTTCAGCAGAAAGCATTCCATTCCCATCTATAATCGCTTGGGTTTTCTTTTCATTTAAGTGATCCTCCACAGTTTCTATCATTCCAAAAAACGACGTTTCGGCCGTATTTGGAATATATGAAAACACGGTATTTTTAGTATCGTTATCAATGGCTTCCAAAACTTTCGGCATTAATAACTTTCCTAAAGTTTTTCGTTCTTGATATATTTCTGCGTCACTACCTCTAGAAAAATAAATTCGCTCAAAAGAACAAGCTTTTCTTTCTAATGGTTCAATGATTTTATGAATGCTCATCTCACCAGATTTCTTGGTAATAATGGCGTGTCCTGGTTCCAATTCTTTCACATCTTCAAAAGCCACATTAAATACTGTTTGTATTACGGGTCTTTCTGATGCCACCACTACAACTTCATCGTCTTTATAATAATACACAGGACGGATACCTGCTGGATCTCTTAAAACAAAAGAATCTCCATGACCCAGAAGTCCAGCCATTGCATAACCTCCATCCCAATTTTTTGAAGATCTTTTCAATATTTTAGCCACATTAAGTCTTTCGGCTATTAATGGGGAGCATTCATTTTTGCTATATCCTTCTTTTTTAAGCTGCTTGTATTTTTTGGAAACGGCATCATCTAAGAAATGTCCTATTTTCTCCATGATAGTTATGGTATCCGCCATTTCCTTTGGATGCTGTCCAATTCTAATCAATTCTTCAAATAACTTATTAACATTTGTCATGTTAAAGTTTCCTGCTAGAATTAAATTTCTATGCATCCAGTTATTTTGTCGTAAGAACGGATGTACATTTTCGACACTATTTTTTCCGAATGTCCCATATCTTACATGACCAAGCAAAACTTCTCCTATATACGGCAATTCCTTTTTTTGAAGTGCCACATTATCTTTGTATTCAGGATGTTTCACCATTTCTTTATTGATACGCTCATTAATTTGCGCAAAAATATCTTGAATAGGTTGTTGGGCGATAGACCTAACTCTGCTAATATAGCGTTCGCCAGGTTTGGTATCTAGTTTAATGCTTGCAAAACCCGCACCGTCTTGTCCTCGGTTATGCTGTTTTTCCATTAAAAGATACATTTTGTTGACCCCATAAAATGCTGTTCCATATTTTTTATGGTAATATTCTAAAGGTTTTAAAAGTCTAATGTGTGCTATTCCACATTCGTGTTTTAAAGCGTCGCTCATGGGTTTGTTGTGTTATGTTTATTAATTCATATACTTGTAAAACAAGGAATAGGAACAAAAAACGCGCTCAAATAAGAGCGCGTTTTTTTATGTTAATTCTATATCGAATTGTGTTAAACTCTTAAACTGTTGCAGGCGTTGATGTACCTCCTTGCTATTTAAACCAATCATTCGTGATGTTCCAAATTTTTCAACGCAAAAAGATGCCAAAGTAGATCCGTAAATAACTGCTTTTTTCATATTCTCAAAAGAAACATCTTCTGTTTTTGCTAAATACCCAGCAAATCCTCCTGCAAAGGTATCACCTGCTCCTGTTGGATCAAAAACCTCTTCAAGTGGTAAGGCTGGTGCATAAAACACATTGTCTTTATGAAATAATAAAGCGCCGTGTTCTCCTTTTTTAATTACTACATATTTAGGCCCCATTTCATGGATTTTTCTTGCTGCCACTACTAATGAATATTCTCCAGTTAACTGTCTAGCTTCTTCATCATTAATAGTAATCACATCTACCTTAGCAATAACTGCTTTTAACTCCTCTAAAGCGCAGTCCATCCAAAAGTTCATGGTGTCCAAAATTACTAGTTTAGGTTTCTTGTTCATTTGTTCCAATACACTCATTTGGACGTTTGGATGCAAGTTTCCTAACATAACTACTTCAGAATTTTTATAATCTTCAGGAACTATAGGATTAAAATCGGCAAGTACATTTAGTTCTGTCACTAAAGTATCGCGTGTATTCATATCGTTATGATATTTTCCGCTCCAAAAGAAAGTTTTCCCTTCTTTTACTATTTCTACACCAGAAATATCGATATTCCTGTCTGATAATAAGTTTAAATATTCCTTAGGAAAGTCGCCTCCAACTATGGATACTACTGCGGCATCCACATTAAATTGCGAAGCTGCCAACCCAATAAATGTGGCTGCGCCTCCAAGAATTTTATCTGTTTTTCCGAAAGGTGTTTCAATAGCATCGAAAGCTACTGTTCCTACTATTACTAATTTGCTCATACTGAGGTTCTAAATTTTGTTTGTCTGTGCACTCAAAGCTTCGACTAATAAGGGTGCAAATATAAGCTATTTAACAGCTATTAGACGAAAGATTTTTTTAATTATTTCTTATAGAAATCTGAAAATATTCGAAAAGCTCTGTTAAAAACTGTTTATTTTACTTTCTACCAAAATCGGCTGGAATTTCTCCCCAAGCTTTGGTTTCCCATTTTACTATTACAGTTTTATAGGTATTTGTTTTTAGCCAGTTTACCGCTCTATCAACCAATTCGAATACAGGTTTGTTTTTTTCGTTACGCTCTAGTTTGGTATTACAAGTTTTCTTAGCAATCCAACTCATAGCTGTTTTAGAGTCTGTATAAATAATCCTGTCGCTATTATTTTGTTTTAAAAATGCAAGGCCATGTACTAAGGCTAAGAATTCCCCAATATTATTGGTTCCTTCCTCAAAAGGCCCTTGAATAAAAAGTTGTTTTTTTGTTTTAGTATCCACTCCACGATATTCCATAATTCCAGGATTTCCACTTGAAGCCGCATCTACCGAAATAGAATTATAGTTTGGTTGCCCAATTTTATTAAGTTGATCCGTTGAAAGGTTTGAACTAAACTTTTTAGCTTTCCCTATAAAATCCTTATAATTACCATTATAGGCCTTTTTAGCAGCCTCAAAAGTTTCAAAAGATTTGTATTGAGCTCCTTCAAAATCCTTTATTTGGGCTTTACAGTCGGCCCAGGACTCAAAGATTCCTGTTTTTTTACCTTTCCAAACGGTGTAATATTTGTTTTTCTTTTTACTCATTTTTAGCAACCACAAAAGTGAATATCATTTTTTTTAGTTCAAGGGCAGATTAACTCCTAATCATTCTAAGTATAGCCAACAAGGTTGGTCTTGTTTAAAAACAGGTTCGAAACTCTTAATTATGAGTTTTATTTTTTAATATTTTTTCAACTACTAACGGGAAATGTTCCATTTCCAATTTATGGATTTTTGCGGCTACATCCTCAGAACTATCTGAATCAAGTACTTCGCATTTCTCCTGAAAAATAATGGCTCCCTCGTCATAATTCTCATTTACATAATGAATAGTAATACCTGTTTCAACCTCTTTATTAGCCACAACCGCTTCATGTACAAAATTACCATACATCCCTTTTCCGCCGTACTTAGGTAAAAGAGCCGGGTGAATATTTATCACTTTATTCGGAAATTCTTTTAAAATAGCTTCTGGAAACTTCCATAAAAAACCAGCTAACACGATTAAGTCGGGCTTATTCGCCTTTAAAAGGTCTAGGATATTATCCGTTTTAGTAAAGGCTATTCTATTAAAAGACAAGGCGCTAACCTCCAATTTTTTAGCCCGATCTAAAACTTTGGCATGGGGATTGTTAGTCAGAATTAGAATAACAGAAGCAAAAGAACTGTTTTTAAAATAAGTGATTAAATTTTCAGCATTAGTTCCACTTCCGGAAGCAAAAATTACAATACGTTTCATCTATTAGTATTAATAAATCTATAATAGTTTAATATATAGATTGGTGAAAATAGTGTTCAAATTTAAAAGAATGTTTGCGAATATGGTTGATACTTGCTTTATTTACAAATTAAATTGCGCCGTTATTCAAACAAAAAAGATTAAATATTAACAATTAGAAGGTAAAATTAAATTACTTCAGGGTTATTTACTAAATTACATGCACATTTTTATAGTAAAGGTGTGTTATAAGAATAAAGTTTTTTATTTTTGCCAACTAATTAAAACTTAAAATTAAAAGATTATGTCAGACATTGCATCAAGAGTAAAAGCGATTATCGTAGACAAATTAGGTGTTGATGAGAACGAAGTTGTTACTGAAGCTAGCTTCACAAACGATTTAGGAGCAGATTCATTAGACACTGTTGAATTAATAATGGAATTCGAAAAAGAATTTGATATCCAAATTCCAGATGATCAAGCTGAAAACATTGCAACAGTTGGTCAAGCTATCTCTTATATAGAAGAAGCTAAAAAATAATTCACAAAACTTATGGAATTAAGGCGAGTTGTAATTACTGGTTTAGGAGCACTTACACCTATAGGCAATACCAAAGATGAATTTTGGGAAGCGCTTGTAAGTGGTAAAAGTGGTGCTGCACCTATAACATATTTTGACACTGAAAAGTTCAAGACCAAATTCGCCTGTGAATTAAAAAACTTTAACGCAACTGATTTTCTTGATAGAAAAGAAGCTCGAAAAATGGATAAGTTTACTCAGTATGCTATGGTGGCTTCAGATGAAGCCATTGCAGATTCTAAGTTAGACCTTTCCGTTGTAGACAAACTTAAGGTTGGAGTTATTTGGGGAGCAGGAATTGGTGGATTGGAAACATTTCAAGAGGAAGTTTTAAACTTTGCAGCTGGAGATGGGACCCCTAGGTTTAACCCATTTTTTATTCCAAAAATGATTGCAGATATAGCGCCTGGTAATATTTCCATTAAACATGGATTTATGGGGCCTAACTATACAACTGTATCTGCTTGTGCTTCGGCCGCAAACGCTATGATTGATGCTTTAAACTATATACGTTTAGGACATTGTGATGTAGTCGTTACCGGAGGAAGTGAAGCAGCTGTAACCATTGCAGGAATGGGTGGGTTTAATGCCATGCATGCTTTATCAACAAGAAACGAAAGTCCAGAAACAGCCTCAAGACCTTTTGATGCAACCAGAGATGGTTTCGTATTAGGTGAAGGTGCTGGAGCAATAGTTCTTGAAGAATATGAGCACGCCAAAGCAAGAGGTGCAAAAATTTATGCCGAAGTTGTTGGAGGAGGTTTATCTTCCGACGCTTATCATATGACTGCACCACATCCTGAAGGAATTGGCGTTATTGCTGTAATGAAGAATTGTTTAAATAATGCTGGAATCAAACCTGAAGAAGTTGATCATATCAACACACATGGTACCTCTACTCCTCTTGGGGATGTAGCTGAATTAAAGGCCATTTCTGAAGTGTTTGGTGAGCATGCTAAAAACATCAATATTAATTCTACAAAATCCATGACTGGACATTTGTTAGGAGCTGCTGGAGCTATTGAATCTATTGCTGCTATTTTAACTATAGAGCATGGTATCGTACCTCCGACAATCAATCATTCGGTTGCAGATGAAAATATTGATCCTGAATTGAATTTGACATTAAACAAGGCACAGAAACGCGACGTTAAAGTAGCTATGAGCAATACTTTCGGTTTTGGAGGACACAATGCCTGTGTATTGTTCAAAAAACTAGATTAAAAACTACGAATGAAACGCATTCGAAACATATTAAATTCCCGTTCTAAAAGTGACGGGAATTTTTTTGTGTTTATTCACAAAATCCTTGGCTTTAAGCCCAAAACCTTAAATTACTATAAAACGGCGTTCACACATCGTTCTATGAACATTAAGGATAGTCAAGGTAATACCGTTAATTACGAACGCTTAGAGTTTTTAGGAGACGCTATGTTGGGTGCTGTTATAGCTTCCCATTTGTATTCAGAAGTCCCAAGTGGAGACGAAGGTTACTTAACCAAAATGCGCTCTAAAATTGTAAGTCGTGAACATTTAAACGAATTAGGCAAAGGCCTCCATCTTATAGACCGCGTTGAAAGTAAAATACCAAAAGGACAATTTGGGGATAATATTCACGGGAACTTATTTGAAGCATTAATAGGCGCTATTTTCCTTGATAGAGGATATAAATATTGCGAAAAATTCATCTTCAAAACTGTCATTATTCCTTATGTGAATATTGAAACTCTCGAAGGAAAAGTCATCAGCTATAAAAGTTTGTTGATAGAATGGTGTCAAAAAGAAAAGAAAACCTTCGATTACAACGTATATGAAGACACAGGAAAAGATGAAGTAAGACATTTTTCTGTAAAACTATCCATAGATAACCGAGTGGTATCCAAAGCACGAGCTACCTCCAAAAAGAAAGCAGAAGAAAAGGCTTCAAAACGCGCTTTTTTCGTGTTTCAAAAACAAATCTCAAAGGAATAATACCGCTACCATTTATTTAATACAATACTGTTAAGATTAATAAAAACTTAACGTATTATAGGCGATATATTATATCTTTACATAGCTGAAATTATCATGGCAATAAAAAAACTAAGCTTGGACGATTTTTTTGATGATGAAGGTTTTACCTTAATCGGAATTCATACATCTCTAGAAGATTACAGGCTTGCTTATCTACTAAATTCAAAATTAAAAATCCATTTAAAGAGGAAAAAACACGATATAGATTTTAGTAATAACGCTTGGTATTCTATATACGAGTGGGACGATGAAAAACAATTGGTAACATGGAATTTAGTTTCCAATATATGCAAATTAGAAACTACCAATTCAGAAATAAGCAACAGCCTTTTTTCAGATTCTGGAAATTTTACAGAAACATTCTATTTACTTCCTGAACTGAAAAAAGTGAATTTTTTATTAAAAATATCAGATGAGCAATTAGCATTCAGTGAAACCCAAAGATTAATCAATGATATTCAGGACATACCTCAAATTGTAACTGCATATTCTATTGATATAGATACACTTAAATCTAAAAACAATTTAATATTTAATTAATGTTAAAAAGAAAAAAAACTAAAATTGTAGCCACCTTAGGCCCAGCAACTAGCACGAAGAAAGTTCTAAAAGGAATGTTAGATGAAGGAGCTAACGTGTTTAGAATTAACTTTTCGCATGCCAACTACGACGATGTAAAGGAGCGCATTAAAATGATTCGTGAATTAAACGAAGAATACGGATATAACGCTGCCATTCTAGCCGATTTACAAGGTCCAAAATTACGAGTTGGAACCATGAAAGGAGAGGTTTTTGTTAATGAAGGAGATGAAATAGTTTTTGCCACTGGCAAACGATTTGAAGGAACCAAGGAGCGTGTTTATATGACTTACGATAAGTTTCCAGAAGACGCACAGCCTGGTGAAAGAATTCTTTTAGACGATGGAAAACTGATTTTTGAAGTAGTATCTTCCGACAGAAAAACTGAAGTAGTAGCTCGTGTAATACAAGGTGGTCCTTTACGTTCTAAAAAAGGAGTTAATCTTCCTAATACGAACATTTCACAACCAGCACTTACGGAAAAAGATATAGAAGACGCCCTTTTTGCTATAGAACAAAAAGTAGATTGGATAGCCCTTTCCTTTGTACGTCATGCTGAAGACTTAATGCAATTAGAAGAATTAATAAGTAAGCATAGTGATCATAAAATTCCAATTATTGCTAAAATTGAAAAACCTGAAGCGGTAGAAAATATCGACAAAATTGTTGCTTACTGCGATGGTTTGATGGTGGCTCGTGGTGATTTAGGGGTTGAAATTCCAGCTGAAGAAGTTCCATTAATTCAAAAACAACTCGTTTTAAGAGCGAAACAGGCTAGAATTCCTGTAATTATAGCTACACAAATGATGGAAACCATGATTTCCAGCCTTACTCCTACCAGAGCCGAAGTAAACGATGTTGCTAACTCGGTGATGGATGGTGCAGACGCGGTAATGCTTTCAGGTGAAACTTCTGTAGGAAGCTATCCTGTTCAAGTAATTAGACAAATGGCTAATATTATTAAAAGCGTGGAAGATTCGCCTTTAATTAAAGTCCCACAGGTTCCACCTCATATTCGTACCAAACGATTTATAACAAAATCTATATGTTACCATGCGGCTAATATGGCAAACGAAATTGATGCTAAAGCTATTTCTACCTTGACGAATAGTGGATATACCGCATTTCAAATTTCTGCTTGGAGACCAAGTGCCCATATTTTAGTATTTACTTCTAACCGACGCATTTTAACTCAATTAAGTTTACTTTGGGGAGTTGAAGCATTTCATTATGATAAATTTGTTAGTACAGACGAAACCATAGAGGATGTTAACACGATAGCTTGTCAAAAAGGGTTTTTAGAAGTTGGAGATATGTTAGTAAGCTTAGCAGCTATGCCAATTCAAGAAAAAGGAATGGTAAATACGTTGCGTATTACTGAAATTACAAACAATAACTTTTAAGAATTATACAAAGATTGTTATTCTTTAATACCCAAAAATTTTTAAATAACACGAATACTTATTTCACCTTATAAATAAGTATTCGTGTTTTCAATTTTTAATATAAGCCGTTCTCAGAGGCTTTTTTTATTTTTCACAACTCACAAGGAGTGCCGAGTTTCAATCAACCGCTTCCGCATTATTAAATTCAATTGTGAACATACTTTTACCTTCATTACTATAGCTAACCGTACCCTTTAATTGTTTGGTAAGTATATAAATTAATTGCATCCCAAGAGAATCGGAATTTTCTAAAACAAAATCCTTTGGTAATCCAGGACCATTATCTGAATAGACTAGAATATACGAGCCATTATTAGGTGTAATGTTTATTTCAAGACTATTGGATCTATTAGGTTTAAAAGCGTATTTATATGAATTTGTAATTAATTCATTTAAAATCAACCCAAATGAAGACATCGTCTCTGAGTCGAGAATAATATCCTCTGAAATATTTATTGTTTTCTTTGGTAGAATATCCTTATTACCAATTATTTCTTCAATAAATTCAATCAGCTGATTGACATATTCAAAGGTATTTACATCTTGCAAATTTGTGCTTCCATATAATTTCTCATGCACCAAAGCCATGGATTGTATTCTATTCCTACTTTGTTCTAAAGCCGCTAAAATTTTAGGGTCCTCATATTCACCTTCTTGTAAGGTTAGCAAGTTGGCTATCATTTGCATGTTATTTTTTACACGATGATGTATTTCTTTAATTAAAGTATTTATTTTATCCAGTTTATACTTTAGTCGGTTATTCTTTTCCTCAATTTCTTCATTAGCTAAAATCAACCGATTATTTAGGCTTCTATTTTTTTTAATTTGCATCAATACAATAAAAGAAAAAAGAGACAGTGAACCATACCAAATATAGGTTACTATATATACGATTTTTGGACTTTTAGGCGGAATTTTATAGGCGCTGCCTACTGTTAATTTTAAACCAAAAACATCTAAATCTGAATAGATAAAATGCTCTTCAGCCACATTAAAATTCTTATAGTAAGAATCGTCCCGAGATGTATTGAATATTTCCGTATTATCATAAATAACCTCACGCGTAATGTCAATAGAGTCGTTCACTACAAAGCTGTGCATAAAATGTTCGCTATTGAGTCCATTATAAAAATACTCTAATAAATACTTTACATTTAAAATAGACGAGAAGTAGCCTACCACTTCATTCTCAGAATTTTTAACTCTAAAATTAAAAGGGAATCCAGTCCATCCTTCGCGTAAATTAATAGGAGCATATAATCTAATTTTATCTGTCTCCATTAACTTGTTTAACTCCTGAATTTCTTCCTCTGTTCTTAAATCTTTCACATTAAGCCCTACTAATCCAGGCGCATCCAATTCGGTTGGAGAAACAACAAATTTAAACTCGTGGTTGGTATTAATATAATCAACAACAATAGAATCCTTGAAGTTCAAATCTCGTAATAGATCGTTTAAAAAACCTTGAAACTCCGTTTCATTAGGAAACACCTTAACATTTTCAATATGAGACCGGATGGAAGAAACTAAAACAGAATAAACATCGATTCCTGCTTTTGCCCTAATAACAGCATCTGAGTGGAATTTCAATAATTCGTTACTATTTTTTGTTTTAAGTGAGTTGCTATAATCCTGAAGAAGAGATTGTATAATACCTGCTCCTATTATAATTGCAAATATTAATACGATATAATATTTATATGTTTTGAGCATTCACATTTTGACTTAACACTATGACTTATTAGAACTCTAGCATACAAGATAATTAAAAATGAAAAAAAACTCACCTAAATTACTCGTTAATTTTGAATACATCGTCGTGTTTCTATTCCCAGGCGAACTAAAAATCAAACTTTAATTGAACATCTACATATTTAGACAACTCCTCTTGAGTCCTTGGTTTAGATTTTTCGTTGTTTAAATTCGACATAGAAATACCTAGTAATCGAACGGAATTACTTAATTTTTCTTGATAAAGCAGATCCTTAGCTACATCTAAAATCAAGTTTTTATCTCTAATAAAATAAGGTAAAGTTTTACTTCGTGTATGTAATGTAAAATCGCTGTACTTAATTTTTAGGGTGACTGTTTTCCCTGAAACGTCGCTTTTCACTAAGCGTTTAGAAACCTCTTCTGCTATATGATTTAATTTTTCAAGCATAAATATTTCACTCGATAAATTTTCGTGGAACGTCCGTTCGGCTGCTAAAGATTTTCTGGTTCTATGAGGTCTCACTTCCGAATTGTGTATGCCTCGAACAATATGATAATAAAAACTTCCAGATTTTCCGAAATGTTCCTCTAAATACTCTATAGATTTCAGTTTTAAATCTTTTCCAGTAAAGATTCCCAATTGGTACATTTTTTCAGCAGTTACCTTTCCTACCCCATAAAACTTTCTAATATCTAAGGCCTCTAAAAAGTCTATTACTTCTTCTGGATTTACTGTTTTTTGGCCGTTAGGTTTATTGAAATCACTAGCTATTTTAGCCACAAATTTATTAATGGAAATTCCTGCAGAGGCTGTTAAACCTACTTCGTTAAAAATGCGTTCCCTAATTTCCTTTGCAATTAAACTGGCACTCGGATTTCCCTTTTTATTTTCGGTAACATCTAAATAAGCTTCGTCTAAAGAAAGCGGCTCTACCAAATCGGTATACTCGTGGAATATTTTTCTTATTTGTTTTGAGATTTCATGATATCTATCGAATCGTGGTTTTACAAAAATAAGATCTGGACAATTACGTTTAGCCTGAGCTCCACTTATAGCGCTTCTAACGCCATATTTTCTTGCTTCATAACTAGCGGCTGCCACCACCCCTCTTGTCCCGCCTCCTCCCACTGCAATTGGTTTTCCTTTAAGTTCGGGATTATCCATTTGTTCAACAGACGCATAAAAGGCGTCCATATCAACATGAATAATCTTTCTAATAGGTAAATTGTCTTGCATCATGTAAATTTATAATATCTTTATCGAAACTACATCTCAAAATGGGTAAAACAGCAATCATATTAGGAGCGACCGGTTTGACAGGAGGCCTACTTTTAGAGCATCTTCTAATAGATGACCGATACGAGAAAATTAAATTGTTTTCGAGAAAAACTTGTGGTATAACACATAATAAAATTGAAGAACATCTTCTAGACTTATTAGATTTAAAAGAGCAAAAGGACCTGTTTGTCGCTAACGAAGTTTTCTGTTGCATTGGTACTACAAAAGCGAAAACTCCAAACCAAGAACAATACCTTGAAATAGATTATGGTATTCCCGTGATGGCTGCTCAGCTTTGTAAGGAAAATAATATACCAACCTTTATTGTTATATCAGCAATGGGCGCAGATAAACAAAGCAAACTTTTTTATAACCGGACAAAAGGTAGAATGGAAGAAGCTGTTTTAAAAGAAAAAATTACAAACACTTATATTCTTCAACCCGCGTTAATTAGTGGAGATAGAAGCGAAAAAAGAATGGGTGAAGATCTAGCCAAAATATTTATGAAACTTGTCAATCCGTTTTTATTGGGTTCTCTTTCTAAGTACAAATCCATTCATCCAATAAGCATTGTAAGATGCATGATATTTTTAGCAAATAATTTATATCCAGAAGTTAGAATTCCATCAGATTACATTAAAAAATTAGCAACCAACAAATAAGTTTCCATTTTCTTGGGATATGAATATGATTGAAATTGAAAGAAAATTTTTAGTAAAAAATGAAGCTTTTAAAGACGAAGCATTCGAACAAATTTATATAAAACAAGGCTTTTTAAATTCAGATAAAAAAAGAACTGTACGCATAAGGATAACGAATAGTCATGGGATGTTAACCATTAAAGGTTTATCGGACGAAAATGGATTATCCCGATTTGAGTGGGAAAAAGAAATTAGTAAAACCGATGCTGAAGCACTTTTTAAATTATGTGAAGAAGGAATAATTGAAAAAACTAGATACTTAGTAAAAAAAGGAAATCATACCTTTGAAGTTGATGAATTTTACGGTGACAACGAAGGATTAATTATTGCTGAAATTGAATTAAATCACACCACAGAAATATTTATAAAACCTGAGTGGTTAGGAAAAGAGGTAACTGGAATGACTAAATATTATAATTCGCAATTAAGTAAACAACCTTATAAAAATTGGTAATATGAAAACTATAAAAATTTCAATTTTTGCTCTCATTTGTTCATTTGCATTTGTAGGTTGTAAAAATGATAAAGCAGCTACGGTCGAGGATTTAAAAGACTCATCACCTTCTATTGAAACGGTAGAGAAGGAAATAGACTCTATTTATGAAGATGTAGCAGTTGTTCCTATTAAGAAAACTACTAAGGAATTAAAAGAAGAACTTACTGCTAAAGGTTATAAAACCTTTGATTATGTAGATGAAAAAACCAAGGATACCATTTTAATGCAGCAATATTTTATGGCCTTTTTAAAAAGCGGTCCAATCCGTTCACAAAACGAAGAAGAAGCAGCATTACTCCAAGAAGCCCATTTATCTCATTTAGGAAGAATGTATGACGAAGGTTTTGCCGACTTAATTGGACCTTTTGGTGATGATGGAAAAATTCGTGGTATTACGGTTTACAATGTACCCACGCTAAAGATGGCAGATAGTTTAGCCAAATTAGATCCCATGGTAAAAGCGGGTAGATTGGAAATTGAAATACACCCGTGGTGGGTTGCTAAAGGCTATTCGTTAAGATAAATTTATTCTGAAATAGTGATATATCGTTTGGCTTCGTTTCCAAATCCATCTACAACTGTAATTAAATGTTTTCCTTTTTCAGGAATTATAGCAAACTCATGAATTTCTTGAGTGCTTCCTAGAAATTTATCATTCAAGTACCAAAATACGGTGGTTTCAGGTTTTGAATGAGCTATTTGTAAAATTAATTCATTGGTACTTCCATCAAAATTTTTAGGAAGGAAAACACTGTTGTTTTCGTTGGGATAAATAAATTGCATAGAAATAGTATGATTGCCCATACAATCTGTTCTAAATGGTGGTAGAACTTTATAAAATGGGTTTTTAGTCTTGTAATAATATGCCATCAATGGTGGTAGTACAAACCACGATTTATGTACAATATTGGAAATAGCTTCACAGGAAGAATTCACTTGATATTGTTCTGAAGCATCCACATGTACCAAAACATGATACGGACAAGCTCTGGTTTTTAATCCGGATATTTGGATAAACTTGTTCTCAACCACATCACAATTTACCGAGGCTCGATGTCCACTTTTTTTACAAATACTTACTTCCTGCATCTCATCAAACGGTTTAGCAAACCAGTTGCTATTAGGTAACAGATTAAAAACTTCAAATAATATAGGAGCTGCAGTTTGCACACCAACCAAACCAGGTCTACCTTCACCATCGGCATTACCCACCCAAACACCAACTACATAATCTTGGGTAGTTCCAATGGCCCAGGCATCACGAAAACCAAAACTTGTACCGGTTTTCCATGCTATTTGTTTTGAACCATCATAAAACTCCCAATTATCATCCCCTTCTGGCCTATTCACTTCCTTTAAGCTCTCGTAAGTAAGATAAATGGAAGCAGCGTCAAACAGAGTTTTTTCTTTTGTTTTTTTTCCAAAGTCAACCGTTTCAGAAGCAAAAAATGTGGGTTCACAGAACTCGTTTGTAAAATACTCACTAGATGTTTCTGAAAAATGATTTAAAGTTGAAGAAAGTCCGGCATAGCTTTTACATAAATCCCATAAACTACTTTCGGCTCCACCCAAAATAAGTGATAAACCATAGTAGTTTGCCGTTTGAGAGATGTCTTTTAAATTTAGTTTTTTTAAGTACTGATAAAATCTGTCTAGTCCAAATTCTTGAAGCATTCTAACTGAAGGCACATTTAAAGAGCGTGACAACGCCTGACTGGCCTGAACTGCGCCATCGTAGCTTTTATTATAATTCTCAGGGTTATAACTGCCAAATTGCGTTGGGACATCGGCAACCAAAGTGTTTGGCAGCATATCTCCTGCATCTAAAATTGCTGCATATAAGAATGGTTTTAAAATACTCCCTGGACTTCGTGGTTTATCAATAACATCCACGTCTTTTTGGTGTAACTTATCAGTGGGCGTATTACCAACATAAGCTAGGACTTCACGCGTTTTAACATCTAAAACTAAAACAGACGCATTATGAATATCATTTTGTTTTAATTGATTGTAATGTGATTTTACAATTTGGTTAGTCCGTTCCTGCAAGTGGTTATCAATAGTCGTTTGAACCCGCTTTCCTACATGTGTTTGTGCTACTTTTTGTAATAAATGAGGTGCTATTTGTGGTAAGGCATAAGGTTTCTGAGGTAAATTTTCAGCCATAGATAGTTGGTAAGTTAAAGTATCAATAATTTTATTTTCCAATAACTTTTGAAGTAAACGATTGCGTTTTTTTAGCAATAGTTTCTGATTTTTCCCAGGATAAATAAGGCTTGGTGCATTAGGTAAAACGGCAAGAGTTGCACTTTCAGCCCAAGACAGTTGTTTGGCATCGCGGTTAAAGTAACGCCAAGCCGCTGCATCCAATCCAACCACATTTCCACCAAAAGGAGCATGACTGCTATAATAAGCTAAAATTTGATTTTTACTTTCACTTAACTCCAATCGTGTGGCTAAAATAATTTCAATAAATTTTTCAAAATACGTGCGATGTTTCCCTTTTCGAGATAAACGAATTACTTGCTGTGTAATGGTACTTCCTCCACGTTTGATTTTATCTGATTTTAAGTTATCTCTAAAGGCCTTAAAAATAGATATAGGATTAAATCCTGGATGTTTATAAAAATAAGCATCTTCAAACTGAATCACACAGGTTTTAAACTTCTCCGGAATACTTTCGTTATGAGGAAACCTCCACTGCCCATCACTTGCTATTTGAGCTCCTAACAGTCGGTTGGTTTTACTAGTTATAACCGTAGCAGTTGGATCGGTAAAAAGCTGATTCGGTAAACAGAAATAGTAGATAACAAGTAGTGTAAATACTATTCCCGATTTAATTTTATGGGTTTTTATGTAGGTGATTATTTTTTTCATGCCCAATTCCGATGTTGTCAGGAATCTCATTGTTTTTCGATTCAAAACTAAAATCAGTTTATTTTATTTTGACATACGGATAAGGTAATTTAGACCTGGTTTTTACATTCATTATTTTTCTATAGTAATCCATTGCCCTTTACTACGAACCAAATAATCATTGTCGTACATAGCTTCTGCTTGAATACCCGGCAAATAATAGGTTCCTAAAAAAGAAGCATTTAACATGATATTAAATGTTTTACTTCCTTGATTTCCTTTTTTAGGTAAATCGAAATAAAAATTAACCTCATTATCACGAATATCTGTATAACGGGCTTGACTAGTTGTTGCTTCACCAAAATCGGTAAAACGAGTGTTGACAATTTCCCATCCAGATGGAAATAATTGCGTTAGTGCCACGTCGTTAATATTTTCACTCTTCAGATTGCTTATGTTAATTGTCGCAATAAAATCCTGACCCTGTTTTAAATTTGAAATATTTATTTTATTACCATGCAAATCTTTATAAACAACCGAAGCGCTCAATCCACGTTGTTCAACTAGTTCTTCTCCTAATGACAATTTTCCAGAGCTCAGTACACGTATATACACTAAATTTTGGTTTTTATTGTTAATTATTAATTCATTAGAGCCTTCTTTAATTGGTAAATTGCGTTGTGCAATGGCTTTTTTAGACGTGATATTTTCAGGCTTTCCATTTATAGTATATTCCAAATTCAGGTCTTTACCTCCATTAACTTCAACCATTTTGGTCATTGCCAATAACGAATAAGCTGTAGTTTGTGTACTCATCCAACGATTGCTTGACAAACTTTTTGCTATATATTCTGCTAATTCGCGTTGTTTTGGATTTTTAGTAAGCACCATTGTTTCTAAAGCCATAGCGCGATTTCTATCTACGGATCCGTAGGTGTAATAATTGTATTCTAGTGCTTGAAAATCCATATTAGCTGTTTTTGAAATGGCTGAACTTGCCTCATTCTGTCCTGCTAAGGCATAAGCTGCAGCCAAGCGCCATTTCCCTTCATTAGATATTTCACTAAATTCTCGAAGTCTATTCATAGCTGCTAAATCTGGGCTTCCCGCTAGAGCTAAAGTATAAAGTCGATAAGCTTGTGCTAAATCAGCATTATAAGCTTTATAGCTTGGACGCCACTCACGAGCAGCTTGTTTTTGGTATGCTAACCAATTACTCTTAAAAGTTAAAGGTAAAACATAACCTTTCTTTTCGGCTTCCAACATAAAATGACCTGTATAAGAGGTAGACCAATCGTTAGCGGAGTTTTCTCCCAACCAATAGCTCATCCCTCCATTTGGTAATTGATATTGAGCGAGACGCTTAATTCCTCGTTCGATATTTTTTTGAATTTCTTGGTTTTTATCCAAGTCTAAATCAAAAATATCATTCAAGTATAACTGAGGAAACAGTCCTGAAGTTGTTTGCTCCAAACATCCATGTGGATACTGTATTAAGAATTGCAAACGACGTGTAAAATCCATTGGAGGTAAAGTTGAAAATTCCACAGTTGCCGAATTTGTACCTTGTTCTCCAAAAGTTGAAAATGTAAGTGTTTCTTCAGCATTATCTGCAACCGATTTATCAATTAATTTTGATGAAATCGGGTTTGGATTCACTACATCAATTTCGACTTTATAAGTCGACTTTTCGCCATTTCCAGTAGCGATAACCTCAATGGTATTGAAACCTTTTGCCTGACTAACATCTAGTTCAAAATAACTCATTTGCTCATCGGGTCTAGCAAAACTCAAAGTTTTAGTTTTGTCGCCAACCACTGTAATACCTTTACTTAAGTTTAAACTAATTGCAACATTTTTCACTTTGTCTTCCATTGCAAAAACGGTCACAGGTAGGGTTACTTTTTCGCCTGGACTTAACTTACGAGGAAGCGAGGCTAAAACCATCAAAGGCTTTTTAACCTCAACAGTTTTATCGGTACTACCATAGGCTTCATTTTCGGCATTACCAGCAACTACCATCGTACGAACAGCACCAATATAATTTGGTAATTTTAAAGTATGGGTCTTGCTTTCTCCTGCCTTAAGCTTAAATGGTCCTAAATAGGTAACTACAGGTTTAAAGCGATTGGCTTTTTTGTTTTTACCGGCTTCCGCACTATCGTCTCCTCCAATGGCAAACACATGGTCTATACTACCGGAATAAGCTCCAATTACATCGTCAAAAACATCCCAAGTTTTAACGCCTAAAGCCTCACGAGCATAGAATTCATTCCAAGCATTTGGAGTTTTAAAACGTGTTAAATCCAACAAACCTTCCTCTACCATGGCAATAGTATAGGTCATTGTTTTGTTAGTTTTCTCTGAAACAGTTACTTTGAATTCTTGATCTGGACGAAGCGCATCCGGCATTTTAATTTGTGGCTCTAAAATAGTATTTGGATCTTCAACCATGATTGGAATAACTCCGAACAGTCGAATTGGCAAGTCGTTTGCTGTAATGGCATGAGGCTGCAAAAGCGAAATATTAATAAAAACGTTAGGTGCCATTTCTGGCGTAATTAAAATATTAACAATGGTTTCACCTTGTTGAGTTTTCACCCATTTGGATTCCAAAACTTCTGTACCGTTTTCAACACTCACTAAAGCACGACCTTCACTTCCTGAATTAAAAGTAATCGTAGCTGTTTCACCTACATTATAAGTTTTTTTATCTGCTGAAAATACTAGCATTTTCGCAGCTTCCTTATCGTTTGAAGGCGCTTTTTCCCACCAATTTTTATAAAAATAAGCCGTTCGCCCAGTAGCATGTCCACTTTCCGGATCCACTACTCGAATTAAGTAACGTCCACGCTCATTATCTGGAATATTTAAATTGAAACTTCCTTTTCCCTGCGTATTTGTACTAACTTTAGTATCGAAATATGGTCGATGATAATTGCTTGAAACATAGCTTGAAAGGTTATCATAAGAGGAATTCCACCACCAACGCCATTCAATTTTGTAAATTTTTACTTCCAAATCCTTGCGTTGAACGGGCTTTCCATCCTTATCCACCACAACCACGTCAAAGGTTTGGTTTTCATCTGTATAAAAAGAACCATAAGCATTTTCTTCTGGAGAACGAAGACCTACAAAAGATTTGTAAGGAGCATAAGGCATTGTAAAGGCATCCATAGAGAAGTCTCCGCCATTTTCAAAAGCACGTACTAAAAACTGAACATTTAACATGCCAGGAGCATTCTTTCCAACTTTTAGCTTATTATTAATTTGTGCGATACCTTCGGGGTTGACATTTCCTTCAAACACATTAATTTCTTCTGTATCAAACTCCCTAGTTGGATCGGAAAAAACATAATTCTTATAGTTTTTAAAACCAGTATTCGAGCTGCTTATTTTCGCTTTAATTTCAGCTTTTAAATTTTTACCAGGTGCACCATGCAGCCATTTTACGTCTAAAGTTCCTTTTAAAGGTTCGTTGTTGGTTAGGATTTCATTTTCGAAATCGATTTTAATTTTTAAGCGGTTCGGTTTTACCGTTTCAATTTTCAAAGTCTTATGAAACGTAGCGCCACCAACAGATACTTTCGCAGTATAATTACCTGTTTTATCCTCTCTATTGGTTGGAACAATAAATTTATAAAAGTTGTTAAGATGGTCTGTGGTTATATTTTTATAGGTCAATTTTCCATTTGGATCTGTAATTTCCAATTTAACAGGATGTCCTTTTGGAAGCGGATTGGCTTTATCATTCAGCATAAAAGTTAAATGTAAGGTGTCTCCGGGACGCCAAACACCTCTTTCGCCATATAAATACCCCTTAAGCCCTTTTTGCAATTTATTACCAGAAACATCAAATTTGCTTAAGGATAGCGAGTTTCCGTCGTTTAATTTTACATAGCTGGTGTTTTTTCCTTTTTTAACTATGGCAAAAGCTGCGTGTTTATCGATATCGAATGTGATAAAACCATCAGAATCCGTATAAAGCGTAGCTAATGCTTGTTGTTGAAAATTATAGAGTGTTACTGCAGCATTTGCTTCTGGATTCGTGGTTAAAATATCAGTAACCGCAAAATAATAGGAATTATGTTCGCTGCGTTTTGCAATAACACCCAAATTGGATGCCAATATATTTTGTGATACTACGCGATTTTCGTTATAATATGCATCATGACAGGGATTTTCGCGTTCGCTCCAATTATAGGAGTAGTTTTTATAACGATAAATCAATCCATCCCAATACGCTTCTTCTTTTAAATCGTCGTCCTCGGTATAGGCTTCTTCAGAATAATCGCCACCATAATAATCGTCTTCGTAATAATCTTCATATTCGTCGTCGCTTATTGAAGAACTTGAGTTAGCAGTACAGTCATATAAAGAATAGTCCTTATTAAAACTTAATTCTACACGATAAATGGCACCTGGATCGGCATTTATAAACTTTGAAAGATCAATACTATAGGCTCGCCATTTCCCTGTGTTTTCAGCATTAGTTTGTAATTCTATGGTTTTTTTAGCAACTCGACGTCCCACTCGTTTAACAGAATGCTCATCGTCGCTATACAAAGAATTATCTTGTAAAAATTGAAGAATATTGTCCTCGTAAATTTTAATCACCCGAACATCTACGGCTTTTAAATTAACCGCTTCAAAATTAAATTTAAGCTCTTTAGAGTTTGGAAGAATGGTTCCATTGCTTATTAATCGGACTTGTGGTTTAAGGTCTTCAAATGTGAGTTTTTCTGAGAAAGGTTTTTTGAGTTTAAAACCATCGGTATTTGAAATCCCCTGGAAAACATCCACTTGAATGCTGCCAACTAATTTACTTTCAGGATACACTTTTAAGATATTTCCATCAACTATAAACTTTGGATTTATTACTTTTTCAATAGTAACTAACCCCTCAAAATTTTGTTGTTTTTTTAATGGGTCGGAAAAGTTAATAGAAATAAATTGTTCTGGTGACTGAGTAACTTCAACCTTAGTGATTGTGAAATTATTAATTCCAGGAATTGTAAATTTATTTTCACCCGTATTATCTGCACTTATTGCTTTTCCTTGCCACTTAACAAGTATTTCAGAATCTTCAATTTCTCTGTGAATGCTATCTATTTTAAAATCGAATACTTTTGCCTTTTCGTTATATTCATTAAAAACAATAGACAATTTTTTACCATTTTGAGAAGCTTCAACCAATTGCTTAGCTTTTTCCAAAGAAATAACATCTGACGTACGTAAAACAGCTTCAACATACTGCCATTTTTTACTGTAGGATTGTAAATTGTTAATGGAAACAGAAAAATTAGGGGTAATGGTTTTAAATTGAAAACTATAACTTCCTAAGTTTTTCGGGATATCCTTATAGATTTTATCTAGCTTAACTGTAACGCTATATTCAGTACCTGGATCTAGAGCTTCATCTGGTTTGAAAATTAGTGCGTGTTTATTAACTATTATTAATTTACCTGATACATGAGGGGTAATAGAAATTATATTATCTGTCAACTCCTGACCCATTTCCCAACCTTCAACATCTTTTGCTAAATTAATTTGAATAGGATCCTCGATAGAACTCAAACCCGATGTAGTAAAACTTATGTACTCTCGGAATTTAAAAATATTATCTGTTTCTACTTCTTTCTTTTTACAAGAAGCTATAAAAGTTAAGATAACAACAAGGGTTATGAGTTTTTTAAAAGACATATTTCAACAGTTTTTCAATGACAAAAAGTTATGAGAATTTAAGCGATATCCAATTATGTAAAATAAGGATAAAAAAGCGGATTTTAGAGACAATTTAATTTAAAATAAAAGGGTATGCTAATTTTCATTTTCTTTATAAATTCCTAAGGTTAAATCGCCTTTATCGTTCATCGTAGCACGGTACATACCATCCGTATTGAACTCCATAACCATATTTCCGTTTTTATCAACTGCAATAATTCCACCATCACCGCCAAGTTCTGGTACTTTTTTCTGAATAACTTCCCTTGCAGCCTCTTGAAGTGTTAGCCCTTTATAGTCCATAAGTGCGGAAATGTCATGGGCAACCATTGCACGAATAAAAAACTCGCCCCAACCCGTACTTGAAACCGCACAAGTATTATTATTAGCATAAGTTCCCGCTCCAATAATTGGTGAATCACCTACCCTTCCCCAACGCTTGTTGGTCATTCCTCCTGTAGAAGTTCCTGCCGCCAAATTACCGTGTTTATCTAAAGCAACACACCCCACTGTTCCAAATTTAGAATCTTTAATAGTGGCATCATAAAAAGCGGATTTATGGCCTGCTTTTTTGTTTGCTTCAAAGTTTTTTACGCGTTCCAATGAGTTCATTCTGTCCTCTGTATAAAAATACGTTGAGTCAACAATTTCTAATTCTTGTTCTTTAGCAAACATATCCGCTCCATACCCAGCCAACATCACATGTGGAGAACGTTCCATAATAGCTCTTGCCAAACTAATAGGGTTTTTAACTGTTTTGGTGCCGGCCGAAGCTCCTGCGTTTAAAGTTTTTCCATCCATTATAGAGGCGTCCAATTCATTTGTACCTGCATTGGTAAACACAGCTCCCTTACCAGCATTAAATAAAGGTGAATTTTCCATAATGTGAATGGTTTGCTCAACAGCGTCTAAACTACTACCTCCATTTTTTAAAATATTATGACCCACCCGAATAGCTTCTTCTAATTTTAATTTATAAGCTGCTTCATCTTCAGCAGACATGTTTTCCTTTAAAATAGTTCCTGCTCCACCATGTATTACAATAGCATATTGATTGGTTTGAGTTGTTTCAATCGCTTTTGATTTTGAATAACCTTTCAGTTCCTCTTCGTTTTTACAACTAAAAAAAACAAGGTATAAACACAATAAGTATATCGAATTTTTCATAAAAACACATATTAAAATAGAAGACTTAAAGTTACATTATTTAGAAAAGCCATCTCAAGCTAAAACGACTTTTTATTCCTATCTTTGTATTTCTATTTAATAATCAGTAAAAAAAACAAGTGAATATGGAAGCAATTGCTACCGATTTCGGGATTGATAAGGCTCTAAAACAATTAGGGGTTAAGGATATAAATGAAGGAACTTCAACAGGTTCAAAAAACTTCGCTAACGGTGATGTTATTGAGAGTTATTCTCCTGTTGATGGGAATTTAATTGGAAAAGTTAAAACAACTACCAAGGAAGATTACGAAAAAGTAATTACTACTGCAACATCAGCGTTCTTAACTTGGAGAGCTATGCCAGCGCCTCAGCGTGGTGAAATAGTACGTCAGTTTGGAAATAAATTACGTGAATTAAAGGAGCCATTAGGTAAATTGGTTTCTTATGAAATGGGAAAATCTTTACAAGAAGGTTACGGTGAAGTTCAAGAAATGATTGACATCTGTGATTTTGCAGTTGGTTTATCAAGACAATTAAACGGTCAGACCATACCATCTGAACGTCCAGGACACGTTATGCGTGAGCAATGGCACTCTTTAGGAGTAGTTGGTATTATTTCAGCGTTTAACTTTCCAGTAGCTGTTTGGGCATGGAATACGGCTTTAGCTTGGGTTTGTGGTGACGTTTGTGTTTGGAAAGCCTCGGAAAAAACTCCACTTTGCTCTATTGCTTGTCAAAATATCATTGCCGGAATTTTAAAAGAAAACAACTTACCAGAAGGTATTTCAAACATTATTACTGGCGATTATAAAGTTGGTGAAATGATGACTACAGATACAAGAATACCTTTAATTTCTGCTACAGGATCTACAAGAATGGGTAGAATTGTTGGTGTAACTGTTGCACAACGTTTTGGAAAATCGCTATTAGAGTTAGGAGGAAACAATGCAATTATTATTACTCCAACAGCCGATTTAAAAGTAGTAGTTCCAGGAGCTGTATTTGGTGCGGTTGGAACAGCTGGACAACGTTGTACTTCAACTCGTCGTTTAATAATACACGAATCAGTTTACGATAAAGTAAAAGACGCCATTGTTGGTGCATACGGTCAATTAACTATTGGAAACCCATTGGATGAGAAAAATCATATTGGACCATTAATTGATAAAGATGCTGTAAATACATACTTAGCAGCTATTGAAAAAGCAAAAGCAGAAGGCGGAAACGTATTGGTTGAAGGTGGTGTTTTAGAAGGTGAAGGTTACGAGAGCGGATGCTACGTAAAACCAACGATCATTGAAGCTGAAAACCATTTTGAAATTGTACAGCACGAAACCTTTGCTCCTGTTTTATATTTAATGAAATATTCAGGTGAGGTTGAAAATGCTATCGAAAAACAAAATGGTGTTGCTCAAGGATTATCATCAGCTATTATGACGAATGAATTAAAAGAAGCTGAAAAATTCTTATCATTTGCAGGTTCTGATTGTGGAATTGCAAACGTAAATATAGGAACATCAGGAGCTGAAATTGGTGGTGCTTTTGGTGGTGAAAAAGAAACAGGTGGTGGACGTGAGTCTGGATCTGATGCTTGGAAAGTATATATGCGTCGTCAAACAAACACAGTAAACTATTCTGATGAGTTACCATTAGCCCAAGGAATTAAATTCGATTTATAGTATATAACTATTAGTGTTAATTTTTTAAAAGACCGTTTTCCCATTCGAGAACGGTCTTTTTACATATAATTAATTAACAAAGCCTTTGCATTTATACTAATTGCTTTTGCTTATTTTTGAAACTTATCTTTTTATCGAAGTCAAGTATTAAAACCATCTATATAACATTTTTATGAAAAAAATTATTATTTCATGTGTATGTGCAACATTCATTTTAGGTTGCGAAACAAACACAAAAAACACCGAACTAGAATTGAATTATCCTAAAACTAAAACAGTAGACACTGTAACCACTTATTTCGGAACAGAAGTTAAAGATCCATACAGATGGTTAGAAGACGATAGAAGTGCAGAAACTGCTGCATGGGTGAAAATAGAAAACGAGCTAACCAATGGATACTTAGAATCCATACCATACAAAGACAGCTTGAAAAATCGTTTGGAAACCTTATGGAATTACGAAAAAATTGGAGCACCTTCATCAGAAGGAGATTACAATTATTTCTTTAAAAATGATGGATTACAAAACCAATCTGTTCTTTATAGAAAGAAAAAAGATGGAACTGGAGAAGAGGTGTTTTTAGATCCAAATACATTTAGTAAAGATGGAACGACCTCTTTAGGCGGTCTATCTTTCTCAAAAAACAGCAAGATGCTTGCCTATTCAATTTCAGAAGGAGGAAGCGATTGGAGAAAAGTAATCCTTATGGATACAGAAACCAAAGAAATTATTGAAGACACTTTAGTTGATATAAAATTTAGTGGTACTTCTTGGTATAAAAACGAAGGATTTTACTACTCTAGTTACGACAAACCTGAGGGTAGCGAACTATCAGCTAAAACAGATCAGCATAAAGTGTACTATCATAAATTAGGAACTCCTCAAAAAGAAGATCTCCTTGTTTATGGAGGTACTGAAGATGAAAAACACAGATACATTACAGGAAAAGTTAGTGAAGATGACAGATTTTTATTTTTAGAGCCTAAGGTTTCTACTTCTGGAAATAAATTATATGTAAAGGACTTAAGTAAACCGAATTCATCCTTTGTTGAAATTTTAGGGCATACAGATAGTGACACGGGAGTTATTACTAATGATGGAGATACGCTTTATTTAATAACTAATTTAAATGCTCCAAATAGAAGAGTGGTAAAAGTATCAGCTTCAAACCCGACACCAGAAAATTGGGTAGATGTTATTCCAGAAACTGAACATGTATTATCTGCTTCAAAAGCAGGAAACTATTTATTTGCCGTTTATATGGTAGATGCTGTTTCAAAAGTATATCAATATAACTACGATGGTACAAAGGTTCGTGAAGTAGAACTTCCTGGACTTGGAACTGCTGGAGGTTTTTCAGCAAAAAAAGATGAAACAGAATTATATTATTCATTCACAAATTATATTACTCCTGGAAACATTTACAATTTTCAAATAGAGACAGGGGTTTCATCATTATACAGCAAACCAGAAATTGACTTTAATTCTAACGATTACGAAAGCAATCAGGTATTTTACACCTCTAAAGATGGCACCCAAGTACCTATGATTATTACTCATAAAAAAGGATTGGAATTAAACGGTAAAAACCCAACTATTCTATATGGGTATGGCGGGTTTAATATTAGTTTAACCCCTGCGTTTAGTATTGCTAATGTAGTATGGATGGAACAAGGCGGAATTTATGCTGTTCCTAATTTACGTGGCGGTGGGGAATATGGTAAAAAATGGCACGACGCAGGAACAAAAATGCAAAAACAGAATGTATTCGACGATTTTATTGCAGCCGCTCAATACCTAATTGATAACAAATACACCTCATCAAAATACTTAGCTATTAAAGGTGGATCTAACGGAGGTTTATTAGTTGGTGCGGTTATGACACAACGTCCAGAGTTATTTCAGGTAGCATTACCAGCAGTTGGTGTTTTAGATATGTTGCGTTATCATACTTTCACAGCAGGAGCTGGTTGGGCATACGACTATGGAACAGCTGAAGACAGTAAGGAAATGTTTAATTATTTAAAAAACTATTCGCCTTTACACAATATTAAAGCTGGGGTGGAATATCCTGCCACTTTAATTACAACTGGCGATCATGACGACCGTGTGGTTCCTGCACATAGTTTTAAATTTGCCGCTGAGTTACAAAGCAAACAAACAGGAGCAAATCCGACACTAATCCGAATTGAAACAGATGCTGGTCACGGAGCAGGAACTCCTGTGAGCAAAACCATCGAGCAAAATGCTGATATTTTTGGGTTTACACTTTATAATATGGGTTTTAAAACCTTACCTAAAAAGATAGATTAAGCTATAAAAGGCTTATATTCTCTCTAATAAATTTAAAGCCGTTTGAAATTTCAAACGGCTTTTTTTATACTATTTTTGTACTATGCTACAAGTAAAAAACCTCTCTTTTAAATACCAAAAAACACCAGTACTTCAAAACATAAATTTTGAATTAAAGGCTGGAGAACATGCCTCCATTATTGGTGAAAGCGGATCCGGAAAAAGTACTTTACTAAAACTAATTTACGGAGAATTAGATGTTGACAACGGCTCTATTTTTTGGAATGAAACTGAAGTACTAGGACCAAAATACAACTTAGTGGTTGGTTACGATTTCATGAAATATGTCTCGCAAGAATTCGATTTAATGCCTTTTACTACCGTTTCTGAAAATATTGGTAAATACTTATCTAATTTTTATCCTGAAAAAAAACAGACGCGCATAAACGAACTGTTGGAAGTGGTGGAGCTCACTCCTTTTGCCAACACCAAAGTAAAACTTTTAAGTGGCGGACAAAAACAACGTGTGGCCTTGGCTAGAGCCTTAGCCAATAAGCCGGAAATTATTTTATTGGACGAACCCTTTAGCCATATAGATAACTTTAAGAAACAAAGTTTAAGACGACGTTTGTTTCATTTTTTAAAAGAGAATAAAATTACCTGTATCGTTGCCTCACATGATAAAGAAGATGTTTTACCATACTCAGATAGAATGATTGTTTTAAACGATCATGAAATCGTGGCTAACAACAGTCCAACCTATTTGTATAAAAATCCTGGGACTCCATTAATTGCAGCGTTCTTTGGCGAATTTAATATCATTGACAAGAAGTTTGTTTATGCACATCAAATACAACGTGTAAACAAGTCAAATTTAAAGGCAATTGTAAAAACCTGCTACTTTAAAGGTTCCTTTTATTTAATTGAAGCAGATATAAATGGACAAACTGTATTTTTAGAACATCCAACATACATAAACAAAAATACAGAAATTTATCTGGCTATAGAATGTCAATAATTTTAAATTCCTGTTCTCGAAATCTAATGGAAGCTCCTATTTGCTTACCAAGCAACAATTTTCCTATGGGAGTTATTGGGGAAATGGCGTAAAACACCTGTCCCGAGAATTGTAATTCACCAGCACTAATAGAAATAAAGTAATTGGAAGACGTTGTTAATACAAGGGAGCCCATACAAACTGTATCCGAAGTTTTAGATATATCTATTTTAGAAAGTATCTCTAGGATTTTTTTTATTTCAGCCAATTGATTTCCTGCTTTTTCCCGTTCTAATTGCAACATGGCTCTTCCCGTTTCATGTTTATCTCCTGCACTACTTTTGGTTTCAGATGTTAAGGACTCTTGTATCTCTTCAATGGTTTTTTGAATGCTATTAAATCTATTATTACTAAACTCTTTACATTGAAGATATAATTGTTGCTTTAACTCTAAATTATTTTCCATCTTCCTTATTGTAATCTAGCTTACCAAAATACCCCATTTGTCTTACAATCCATGTTTTTCTACGCTCTATATAATTAGAAGCTGGACGGGCTTTAAATTTTAAGGGGTTTGGTAAAATAGCCGCAATTGATGCCGCTTCATATTGCGATAATTTTGAGGCAGGTTTATTATACCAATAAACAGCCGCCGCTTCAGTTCCATAAATACTAGGCCCCATTTCAATGCTATTTAAATACACTTCTATAATGCGTTCCTTTGTCCAAATACTTTCAATTAAAAAAGTAAAATACACTTCCAACCCTTTCCTTAACCAACTTCGTTCCGGCCATAAAAACACATTTTTAGCGGTTTGTTGGCTAATGGTACTGCCTCCCTTAATACGCTTTCCTTTTTTGTTGTTTTCAAAAGCTTTTCCTATTGCTTCTACATCAAATCCATTATGCTTTAAAAAATTTTGGTCTTCGCTACAAATAACTGCCAGTTGCATATTTTTAGAAATTTTGTCTAAAGAAACCCAATCGTGCTTCCAACCAAATTTGTTTCCATTTTGATGGTTTTCAACCCCTCTAATAAGCATTAAAGGAGTTATTGGAACAGGAACCCATTTGTACAAAAACACAAAGCCTACGGAAAGAATAATTAAGCAAACTAGAATTTTTAAAATAAACTTGAAGAATCTTTTTAGCATATTAATCTATTAAATCCACTATTTCTCTACCAATTAAACTTCCAATGGCCACACCCATGCCACCTAATCTAACACCACAATACACATGATTTGAGAGTTGTTTTACAATTGGCTCCTTACTGGATCCAACTCCCATAATACCAGACCAACTATAGTCTATTTCAAAATCGGTATCGGGTAAAATTACTGTTTTTAAAAGTTCTTTTAATTTATTTTGAATAAGTTCTGTTTGGCCAAATTCCGTAGTTTCTTCAGTTTTGAAATCGAGATTTCTTCCTCCTCCAAAAAGAATTCTATCGTCAATATTCCTGAAATAGTAATACCCTTTATCTAAATGAAAAGTGCCTTCAATATGAAGATTTTTTATAGGTTTTGTAATTAGTACCTGTGCTCTAGCTGGTTTTACCGATTCTGAAATATGCTGTGAAGCAAAGCCGTTAGTTGTGAAAATAAGATTTTTACTTTGAAATTCTAAATGCTTGGTTTTCACCTGTACACTATTTACCTGATCCACATAATTCTCAACCAAAATATTATTTAAAATTTTGATACCCACAGATTGTGCCTTTTGAAGCAAAGCTTCCATCATTTTTCCAGTGTCTATTTGACCTTCAAATGAATTAAAGACATATGTTTCTTGAATATTCTTAAAATGAAACTCATTTTTCTTTAACGCAAAAACATTTTCTTTAAAAACAGGTTTCAACAATTTATTTACCCTTTCTCTTTCCGATAAACATGTTTCAAAAAGTTGAGAATCTTCGTTTGTAAATAGTTCATAACCGCCTAATTGCTGATAATAAATATCCTGATCTGATAAGGTTTGCCTTAAAAGTAGCAAGCCATCCATTCGTTTCTTAATTAGGTCAACGACCTCATCTTCAGAATGGGATTTTAAGTCATCCAAAATTTCGCTCAAACTTCCAAAGCAAGCAAAGCCGGCATTTTTAGTACTTGCTCCTTGCGGTAGCATGCCTTTTTCTAATATTAAGATTTTAGCCTTTGGAAAACGTCGTTTTAGATGTAAAGCACAATTAAGCCCAACGATACCACTTCCAACAATGGTGTAGTCTACGTTAGTAAACCAAGACTTATATTCCCAATATGAAAGATTCATTATATATAGGTTGAAATGTAAAACACTTTGGTAAACTTAATGATTTCACTGAAAAAAGAGATGTTATTTATTCATTATCTATTAGCACCTACTTGGTTAAATTATAAACAATAGGTATTTATTTAACAGTTAATCGATTAAAACATTAGCATTAAAGTGAAAATTTTTAAATATTCATTTAATTTAATATGTTTCGTAAAATTCAAACCTGTCTAATTATGAAAAAAAATTACGCCTTTTTATTATTTTTTGGATTCGCATGCTCAGTTTATGCACAGTTTCCAGCACCTTACTGCCCAGTAACATTCCCAAATGGAGTGGAGCCTATTACCTTGGTTGAACTAGCAGATATTAACAATACAAACCCTGCAGCTACATCTGGTGCCGTAGCTCACATTGATTTCACCAATATTTCTGGCACTGTTATCCCTGGAACTCCATATTCTGTTACCGTTAATGGTAACACAGATGGTGCTTTCACGAATCACATAACTGTGTTTATTGACTGGAATCAAGATGGCAATTTTGATGGTCCTAATGAAACATTTCAATTAGGGTCAATTTACAATAACCCTGGTAATGGAACTCCCGTTACAGGAACTATAGATGTTCCAGTAGACGCAGCCCCTGGAGCTACTCGAATGCGAGTAACAAAGCGTTTCAGTTCACCAGCTATTCCTTGTAACAATTCGGGATATGGGCAAGCACAGGATTATACTATTGTGGTAAACGCAGGAGCTCCATGTAACGGAACACCTACTGTGGGTGCGGTAACTGCTAGTGAAACTACTATATGTACAGGCATTCCTTTGACACTTTCTGCTGATGTAACACCTACCATGGGATATAGCTATCAATGGGAGTCTTCTACAGATAATGGTTCTACATGGGTAGCGCTTGGAAGCCCTCAATCAACAGTTACTTATATTGTTGCATCGCAATCTCAAGCAACTTCTTATAGATTAGTTGTAACTTGTACAACAGACAATCTATCTGCAACGTCTGCAGCTGTAGATGTGGCTCAATCACCATTTACGGATTGTTATTGTACGAATGCCATCAATTATGTTTGTAATGATGGAGATTTAATTCTTAATGTAACTTTCGGATCTATAAACAATGATTCTACATGTTCTGAGCCAACAGGCTACAGCGATTTCACAAATTCAGTTACACCTGCACAAATAGAGGCTGGGACTTCTGAAAACATTTCGGTAACTGTAGGTCCTTCTGGTGATGGCTGGCAATATGAATCAGTTGGTGTATTTATAGACTTTAACCAAAATGGAGTTTTTGATGATAGTGAATTTACGTATGTAGGAACAGGGTTAAATGAAGCTTTATCAGGGAATATTGTAATTCCTGCTGATGCCGTTATAGGGGTTACTAGAATGCGTGTAATTGTTTCTGCCTCTACCGCAACTGGTTTTGGACCTCAACATAAATGTGGACCAACTGATTCAAACAATCCTTTTGGAGAAATGGAAGACTATGCAGTTGAAATTACACCTGCCTTAAGCATTGGAGAATTTGAAAACTCAAAGTTCAGTATGTATCCAAACCCAACAAATGGTATTGTAACTCTTAATTTTGCTCAAGCTACACCTGTACAATCAATCTCAGTATATTCAATTACTGGACAACAGATTATTTCTAAACCAATTACAAATATTAGTAAAGAATATAGTTTGGATCTTGGAAATACAGCTGATGGTATTTATATGGTGAAAGTGCAAACAGAAAATGGCCAGTTTATAAAAAGAATAGTTAAACAATAAGGGTACACTATTTTAAAACTAACAAAACATTTAATTTATAAGACTCGTAAAAAAGAGTACCACAAAATGTTCTGAATAAAGAAAAACCTCGAAAATAATTTCGAGGTTTTTTTATGCTTATTAAACGGTGTTTTCTATAAACAATAGGCTTGATCAAAATATGTGATTTTGATACCTAAAAAAGCTCCGAAACTACTTTCGGAATTCTTATAAAAAAGGAACCTATTCAATTATTATTTTCTTAGTTAGCATGTTGCCTTTTCTTTCAATATTTAGCAAGTACATTCCTGAAGCTAAAGCACTAACATCAAGCGTTCTAATCAATGTTTTACTGTTATTAAATTGACTATAAACACGACGGCCTCTAATATCTATTATTGAGATATTTACATCTTCCGTATTATTTAGTTTAACATTTAGTGTTCCTGTGGTAGGATTTGGGTAAACACTGAATGTTTCTAAATTAAATTCGTCAACATTTATAGTTGTTTCAACGTTTACCGAATAGTCTTGAACCTGACCATAAAACCCATTTTCGCATGGGCCAAAATCATTATTTACTGAATTCGTGTTTTTCATTCCTATACGCATTGTTGTTGTCCCTAGAATCGCGTCATTTGGAATAGTAATAGTTAATGGAGATTCCGAACTTGGTTGGTTAGCTTGATTAATAATGTCTCCTAAATCGTATTCTTCTCCTGGATCGTCAAAGCTGCAGTTTTGATTCCAATCTATCCAAGCTTTTACAACATAAAAGAAATTGCCATCTGTATCTAGATTTACACTAAGATTATAACTTGATCCTATTTCAACATCCGTAGAAATTGATGTAAAATCTACATAAGGTGTACTACTCGAAGCCATATTTATATTATTAATGTCATTGAAAACAACTCCAGTCACACAATCTGAAATTGATGACTCTGGAACAGATGCGCAATGTCCATTAGTAATAGTAAGATTCGCTGTTACAGTTTTAACAATAGATGCCGATGTTCCGGTAACAGTTATCATATAATCTCCCGGCGTTGCATTTGAAAGACCTGTAACATTCATTGTAAATGTGCCATCAGCATTTAATGTTGGTGGTGTAAAAGTGTAATTAACTCCAGTAATTTCCGGTGTTATAGTTGCCGAGAAAGTAGTCGATTCAGAAAACCCGTTGGAAACTACATAATTGAAGTCGTAACTTAACTCATCTAGGTTACAAATAGTTTGGCTTCCTGACATATTACTTATACTAAAATCTGAATTCCCATTAATTGCGAAAGCATTAGAAACTGCGTAAAAAAGATTATCTGCAGCCTCCACTAAAATTTTGGCATTGGTTGAATTTGCAATGTTTGGAACAGTAATACTTGCCGTTCCTGTATTTGGAACTCCAGAAGCCAAAGTGGTATCGAAATCAACTCCGTTAGCGGCAAATAGAATATTCACTGTTTGGCAGTTTATTGGCGCCATATTGGATTGTCCTACAGTCCAATTTACGGTTTGCGTACTATTTTGTGCCCAAGTTGGAGGTGTAGAAACTGTAAAAGGAGGAGCATCAACAACTGTAACAACAACATTATCTGAAGCTGTGTTTCCACCAACAGAAGAGTTATCTCTAACGGTAAGTAAAAAATTCATGGTTCTTGCTACAGAAGGAACAACTTCCCAAGTTGAAGCAAGAGAACCTGAAAGAACCGTGCTAAATGCCGGCATATATCTATCTGGTGAAGCCGACGGAGTAAGGGACCTAAAAGCCGGTCCAACCGTAGAGCTTGAAACTGGAGGCATTTGCGCAGGGGTCGGATCGCTTTGTTCCCAACAATAGGTAAGCGTATCTGAATTAGTATCAGTTGAAACACCTCTTAAAACAAAAGCTGTTGATTTTGGAATAGAGTAATCAGGGCCAGCACTTGCTGTGGGAGCCGTATTTCCTGTTGGAGTATTCTCGCTACAAGTACTATTTCCAACCGAAATATTCAACCACATTTCTTTTAAATTATCTCCATTAAAATAAGCGTCGCTATTATTTTGAACGTTAGGAGAACAAATACCTGCATAGCCCATAATAGTAGATGCACTACCAGGTTCTACCGATTTACTAGATCTATTACAGTTGTTATTTTGAGTATGGTTTCCACCAAATTGGTGCCCCATTTCATGAGCCACATAATCTATATCAAAACTATCTCCCATTGGGGAACTTGAACCTGTAACTCCACCCGCCTTCAAATTAGTACAAGGAGAGTTAAGGTATGCCACACCACCACCTCCAGTGCTAAACACATGGCCAATATCATAATTAGCAGGCCCAATATTCGTGTTGCAAGTAGTTTGGTTTTGACTCAACATGGCACTTCCATTATTATTTGTATAGGGATCCGAATTAACATTAGGTCCTAAGAAAATAATACTTGAATTTGGCACCATAACCATAGTTAACGACATATCTCTTTCGTAAACACCATTAACACGAGTCATAGTTGCATTCATAGCAGCCATAACACTAGTCATTGTTCCACCGTGAAACTGAGCGTATTCAACCGTACAGGCCAAAGCCAACCTATAGGTTCTAAGTTGTCCGTCGTTGGCATTTCTTAAGGCAGCAAATTCTTCATCTGAAATATTATATTGCTGCTCCATATATTCCGTTTCACAAACAAAATCACCAGTACGAATGTCCATTTCAGAATTCACAAAAGAGATATAAGTTCTTAAATCTGACGAATATGGTTCAATAAACACTGTTTTCTGATCAGATAATACCATACTGCTTAACCCCTTTTCCGGAGAGAAACTAAATCTGACTATAGCCCTAGGATTGTCTATTCCTTGTCCAACAAAAGACCTAATATTTGGAAATTGGACTTGTAATTCTGGTGTCATTACAGAGGCTTCCTTAATTCTAAAAGCTTCTAAATTCCCTTCTGCATTTGGAAAACGTACAATAACATCGGAAATTCTATTGATTTCTTCTCTTTTCGGAACAGTTGTTAAAGCCCTTTTTAAGCCTTCAAAATCTAAATTCATAATTGAAGATTTTTGAGGTAAAGCTTTAGGAAAAACAATTTCCTTTTGATCTATTCTATTAGTGTTGGCCTTACTCCAAAAGGAAGGTTTGTTTTGTGAAAAACCCGTAACAGAAAACAACACGATGGCTATTAACAGTAAGGAATTTTTTAAGTAATTATTTTTCATCGGTGTTTGTTAAGAATTTATTCGTTTTAAATTTACTTCGATATTTTTAAAAAATTTAACTTTTTCTTAATTTATTTAAAATTGTAATAACTTTGTTTATAAGATATTAATCATGAAACAAAGCTTTTCAATTATTATTTTACTCCTGTTTTTAGGATGCCATCCAAACAAAACTGTTGTAAAAAAACCAGACCAAACTGCTTTAAAATCCACAGTCTGTCCCGAAGATGGCGTTTGTACTTTTGAAGTATTTACAAATAAAATTTTAAACATTAAACCCGATGGCATAGGTGCTTTGTATCCAGAGATATTAGATGGTAATAAAACAGTAATTAAGTTTGAATACAAACGACATGAGATTCCAAATACGGCAGACAGTGGTTATTCGGAGGTTATTTATGCGGAAATTGATCCAAACCTACAAGAGATGAATTTAGAAAACGAATTACTTAACCAAGCAAAGGTATTATTTGGAAGGCTATGTTTTTGTAGAGGAGAAACAGGGTATTTTTATGTAAAAGAAGGGGTGCTTACCATTGTTTCTAATCCTAGTGGATTTAAGACCTATAAGCTAGACTTTAAGATTAATGAAGTACCACAGATAATAAAATCCTTTGAAGAAAGACTATAAAAAAAGCTCCTAAATTAGGAGCTTTTACATTATTTAATCTTCTTTTGGTTTTTCTATCACAAAATCTTCCATAAACTTTGTTGTATAGTTTCCAGCCAAATAATCTGGATGGTCCATTAATTGTCTGTGGAATGGAATTGTTGTTTTAATACCTTCAATTACGAATTCGTCTAAAGCACGTTTCATTTTATTGATTGCTTCTTCACGTGTTTGAGCTGTTGTGATAAGCTTAGCGATCATTGAATCGTAATGTGGAGGAATAACATAGCCAGCGTAAACATGTGTGTCTAAACGCACCCCATGACCACCTGGTGCATGTAAAGTTGTTATTCTTCCTGGAGATGGACGGAAATCGTTAAACGGATCCTCTGCGTTAATTCTACATTCTATAGAATGTAAGTTAGGAGTATAGTTTTTACCAGAGATTGGCACACCTGCTGCAACAAGAATTTGTTCACGAATTAAATCGAAATCGATTACTTGTTCTGTAATTGGGTGTTCCACTTGAATACGTGTATTCATTTCCATGAAATAGAAATTCCTGTGTTTATCTACAAGAAACTCTATCGTTCCAGCACCTTCGTATTTAATATATTCAGCTGCTTTTACGGCTGCCTCTCCCATTTTTTTACGCAAAGCGTTTGTCATAAATGGTGAAGGAACTTCTTCTGTAAGTTTTTGGTGTCTTCTTTGGATGGAACAATCTCTTTCAGAAAGATGACATGCCATTCCATTAGAATCTCCTACAATTTGAATTTCGATATGTCTTGGCTCTTCAATAAGCTTCTCCATATACATATCGTCGTTTCCGAAGGCTGCTTTAGCTTCTTGTCTTGCAGATTCCCAAGCTTCTTTTAACTTTTCAGGTTTCCACACGGCTCTCATACCTTTTCCACCACCACCAGCGGTAGCTTTAAGCATAACTGGGTAACCGGTTTCTTTAGCTATTTTTTCACAATCTTCAAAACTTTCAATAATTCCATCACTTCCAGGAACACAAGGTACTCCTGCAGCTTTCATGGTAGCTTTCGCCGAAGCTTTGTCTCCCATTTTATTGATCATTTCTGCTGAAGCTCCAATAAATTTAATGTTATGCTCTTCACAGATTTTCGAAAATTTAGCGTTTTCTGATAAGAAACCATATCCTGGATGTATCGCATCTGCATTGGTAATTTCTGCAGCTGCAATAATATTGGACATTTTTAAATAAGATAAATTACTTGGTGGAGGTCCAATACAGACAGCTTCATCCGCAAATTTAACGTGTAAGCTTTCGGCATCGGCTGTAGAATATACAGCTACTGTTTTTATGCCCATTTCTTTACAGGTTCTAATAACACGTAATGCTATTTCCCCTCTATTGGCAATTAGTATTTTTTTAAACATCATTTTTGGTTTTAAAATTTCACCCCGAGATAAAAGGACGGAGTTTAAATTCCATAATAAGGGATTTAATTCCTCCTATTTTCAGAAGGCTATTGCCTCCTAAAATAATTGGGATTAAATTGTTATGATGGATCAACTAAAAATAATGGCTGATCGAATTCAACAGGAGATGAATCGTCAACAAGTACTTTTACTATTTTTCCAGAAACTTCAGATTCTATTTCATTGAAAAGTTTCATGGCTTCAATTATACATAGAACATCACCTTCTTTAATAGTTTGACCTACTTCAACAAAAACTGGTTTGTCTGGGGCAGGTTTACGATATAAAGTTCCAATAATAGGAGATTTTATTGTTATATATTTTGAATCTTCGACTGCTTCATTAGTAGGTGTAGCTGCTGCAGGAGCTGCTGGTTGCGCAACTGGTACTGCTGGCTGTGCTACAGGTGCGGCACCTACAGGAATATGTTGTACATAAGTTGTAGTTTCGTGTTTATCATCACCACCAGTTTTGATAGTAATTTTCACATCTTCTGTTTCCAATTTAACCTCACTTGCTCCAGATTTGGCAACAAATTTAATTAAGTTTTGAATGTCCTTTAAATCCATAATTTTAGATATTAAAAATATATTAGTAGTTAGTTAGGAGTTATAAGCCCATTTCAAATAAATAGAGCCCCATGTAAATCCTCCTCCAAAAGCAGCGAATATTAAATTATCGCCTTTTTTAAGCTGAGATTCGTAATCATTTAATAATAAAGGAAGTGTTGCTGATGTGGTATTACCATATTTTTGAATATTCATCATCACTTTATCTTCCTCCAATTCTATTCTATTGGCGGTAGCATCAATAATGCGTTTATTTGCTTGATGAGCTACTAACCATGAAATATCTTTAACTGTTAATTTGTTTCTATCTAGTATTTTTACCGCCACATCTGCCATATTAAAAACGGCATTTTTAAAAACGGTTTTTCCGTCTTGATAAACCTGATGTTTGTGTTCTACAATAGCTTCTGGAGTAGATGGATATGATGACCCACCGTAAGTTGCTTGTAAAAACTCTCGTCCAGATCCATCACTTCTTAGATATTCGTCTTGTAACCCTAAGTTTTCTTCGTTAGGCTCAAAAAGTACCGCGCCACCACCATCTCCAAAAATAATACAAGTTGCCCTGTCTTCATAATTAATCATGGAAGAGTTTTTATCTGCTCCGATTAAAAGTACTTTTTTGTATTTTCCAGATTCTATGTATCTAGCAGCTACTGACATTCCATATAGAAAACTTGAGCATGCAGCTTCCAAATCGAATGAAAACGCATTTACTGCACCTATTTGAGTAGCTGTATACGCAGAAGTTGAAGCGGCTTTCATATCTGGTGTGGCTGTTGCTACTATAACTAGCTCAATATCCTTAGGATCAAGACCACTTTTATCGATGAGGTTTTGGGCTGCCTTAATTGCTAAATATGATGTGCCTTTACCTTCGTCTTTAAGAATTCTACGTTCGCTTATACCTGTTCTAGTGACAATCCATTCATCATTTGTATCAACCATGTTTTCTAACATTTGATTGGTTAACACATAATCTGGAACATATCCACCTACAGCTGTAATTGCTGCTGAGATTTTACCCATAGTTTATAAAGTTAATTTGACCTCAAAATTATTACAAATTGAATCAAATTTTCTAAAAAAACGTAAAAAATGTTCATTTTGGATTAATTTGGTGCAAATTAAGTCGTTTTTGACTTCTATAAAAATTTAAAACAAAAAAAACGCCCACAAGTGAGCGTTTTATTATATGCATGCATAGTATTATGCTAAATTTTCTTCCACTTCAGAGTTATCTATAAGAACTTGTCCTCTATAGTATAACTTACCTTCATGCCAGTGAGCTCTGTGGTATAAGTGTGCTTCTCCTGTTGTAGGACACGTAGCAATTTGAGGTGCTGTTGCTTTATAATGTGTTCTTCTTTTATCTCTTCTTGTTTTCGAGATTTTTCTTTTAGGATGTGCCATTTTTTATATTTTATTTATCCGTTAATAGTTTTTTTAATGTATTCCATCGAGGATCAATTTCCTCTTCAGTTTTTTTGTTTTCTTCAAGCCTTGGGCTTAATTCTTCTAATTTTTTGAGTATTTCTGAATCTAATGTTCCGTCTTCAACTCCTGGATGAACTCTTTTGATTGGCACTGAAAGGACAATCAGTTCGTAAATATATTGTTGAATATTAACTTCATAATCACCGTGAGGCAAAATTAAAATGTCAACATCATCGTCATTATATTCCTCCCCGAATTTTACTACCAAGTTAAATTGGTTCGTAATTTCTTGATTGAAAGCTTCATTTGTTAAATCACAATTAACATTAACCGATCCCGAAATATTGAATTCTAATTCCAACAAAGTTGTTTTTTTGTCTAAAATTAGTTCAACGTTTACCGAAGAATCGTTAAACTCCTCGTACTCAAAATGTTCAAAGAACGCTTTATTAATTTGATACTCAAAATGATGCTTCCCAAGTTTTAATCCTACAAATGGAATTGTAAACTCCTTCAATCGCTTCATTTTCGCATTTAATTTAAGCTTGCAAATATAACAAATAATTATTTACTCAAAGCAACTTATAAACATTTTTTTGTTTATATCTTTTTTTGTCGGGTTTTTAGTACATTTTGTGTTAACTCTTCAAATTCTTTTCTATTCTTATAAATTTGAATTGCCGTAAAAACAGCTTCTTTAAATGAACTTTCGTCCGCTTCACCTTTACCCGCAATTTCAAAGGCTGTACCATGATCTGGCGAAGTTCTAACTTTATTTAAACCTGCCGTAAAGTTAACTCCTTGACCAAAAGCTAGGGTTTTAAATGGAATTAAACCTTGATCGTGATAAGCGGCGACAATAGCATCAAAGTTTTTATAGTTTTTAGAACCAAAAAAGCTATCAGCAGCATAGGGTCCATAAACCAACCTTCCTTTTTTTCTTATTTCATCTAGTGTTGGCTTAAGAATTTCATCATCCTCTTTTCCAATAACACCATTATCGCCAGAATGTGGATTAATTCCTAATACGGCTACTTTGGGTTTTCTAATTTTAAAATCCTTTTCAAGAGATGTAAAAATGATATCCAACTTATCTTTAATAAGTTTTTTGTTAATGTGTTTTGATACGTCTTTTACAGGAACGTGATCTGTAAGTAGACCTACTCTTAAATCATCAGAAACCATAAACATCAAACTAGTACCTTCCAATTCTTTAGCTAAATAATCTGTATGACCAGGAAAATTAAACTCTTCCGACTGGATGTTATGTTTATTTATTGGAGCTGTTACTAAGACATTGATTTGATCATCTTTTAAAGCTTTAGTCGCAGCCTGAAGTGATTTTATAGCGTATGTACCTATTTCTGGATCCTCTTTTCCAAATTCAATATTACATCTATCGTTCCATACGTTGTAAACGTTTAATTTACCTGGAATAATTTGATTAAAATTACTAATACCATTAAAATTTAATTTCAGATCGAAATGTTTATTTAAAAAGCTAATAGTTTTAACAGATGCAAAAATTACTGGTGTAAAAAACTCCAACATTCTCGGGTCTTCTAGAGTTTTTAAAACTATTTCGCCACCAATGCCGTTCAAGTCTCCTATAGATATCCCTACAATTATATTTTCTTCGTTCTTCATTAAATAAGATAACTTTTGTTTGTAATTTTACACATGCAAATTTAACCAAATAATCGACAAATATGTTTACTGGTATCATTGAAAGTTTAGGAATAGTTAAAGATTTAAAAAAAGAATTAAACAACCTCCATATTACTGTGGCCTGCGATTTTACGAATGAATTAAAAATAGATCAAAGCGTAGCACATAATGGTGTTTGTTTAACAGTTGTAAATATTTCAGGGAATGAATACACGGTAACTGCCATTGAGGAAACTTTAACAAAAACAAATTTAAATCAACTTAAAGTTGGTGATTGTGTAAATTTAGAGCGAGGCATGAAGCTTGGAGACAGACTTGATGGACATATAGTTCAAGGTCATGTGGACCAAACTGCAATTTGCACCCATATTGAAAACGAAGAAGGAAGTTGGAAATTCACATTTCAATATGATTCCAAACTTAACAATCTTACCATTGAAAAGGGTTCAATAACCGTTAACGGAGTTAGTTTAACCGTAGTAAACTCCAAAAACGACGCCTTCAGCGTTGCCATTATTCCCTATACCTATGAGCACACAAACTTTAAAGATTTTAAAAAGGGAACTATTGTGAATTTAGAATTTGATGTAATAGGGAAATATGTTAGTAGGTTGATTAGCATTAATTAACGCTTTAACAATTTCTTTACTCCTATAACAACACCAATAAATAAACCCGCAAGAACCCCTCCGTCTATAGGAAGCCCTGGTGGTGGTGGTGGTGCTGGTGGTGGTGGCATACCTCCTTGAGCAACACAAACAAAACTTATTAATACAAATAAGATTGAGGCAAAAGTTTTTTTGTTTTGTATTTTCATTAGTTTGTAAATGTATAAAAAAACATCTCTTCAAAACAATAAAACAAAGCACTATATAAAAACGCAATAGACTTATAAATTGCGATTTATATAATGAGATTTATCTTGTTTTAATAGTGGTGAATAACCTTTTCTTTTATCGTTTGTTTCACATTTTCTTATTAAAATAGCTTAAAAATTAAAGCTGAAATTCAAAAGCTGGATTTAAATATAATAGAATTTTTTCTAATTACAACCTAAAGCTAATTATTATTTTTTTTGAGTCAAATAATTTTATTACAGACATACAGTCCTTTAATTTGTATTTATTATAAAAACCGTAATTAAAACGCTGGTATAAACCTCTTTATATTATTGGGTTACCAATATCATGTTTAACTATTTAAAACAGAATTTACTTTTGTAATAATTATATTTGGAGCAATACTTCTTGAGGCTTCTTTATAACTTTCAGGAAATTTATTTCCATATATAGAAGTAGGAATTAGGGGAAACTTAGCTCTATCAGAAAGTAAAGCAAAATCTTCTGGTTGATTATAAGGAGCAAAACCTGCGAAAGGATGCGTAACTCCCCAAATTGTAATTACTTTTACCCCTAGCATAGCAGCCATATGAGCGTTTCCCGAATCCATGGAAAGCATGATGTCTAGATTTGAAATTACATCCAATTCTTCACTAAGAGATAATTTTCCAGCCAAATTGATGACGTTTTCATATTTACTTTGAAAACCGCTAAGAATCTCAACTTCCTTTTCACCTCCTCCAAACAATAATACATGGTAGCTCTTTGAAAGTGCTTCAATTACATTTTCCATCAAATCTAATGGATACATTTTACTTTCGTGAGCTGCAAAGGGAGCTATTCCAATCATTTTTTTTGAAGTCACACCAATAACCTCTAAAGTTTTTGAATTTAATTCAACTTGATTGGGGAATTTCACGTTTGATAAATCTAAGGGGAAACCAAGTTTGCTAAAAACATCAGCATAACGCTCATGAGTAGTTTTTAGTTGACGGAAAGTTTTACCTGTAACTAATGCTTTTTTTTCCGCTCTTCCTTTGTTGATTTGGACCAAAGGTTTCCCTAGGAAAAATATTTTTAAAATATTAGTTCTTAACACATTGTGGAGATCTGCAACGGCATCAATATGCAAACTTTTTAATTCTTTAGAAAGCCTATATAGCCCAAAAACACCTTTGTGTTTACCTTTTAAATCGGCAGGATAAATTGTTACATTTTCCAAATTTCTGAAAAATGCGGTAAAAAAACCTTTAGTTAAAACGGTTAATTTTACATCTGGATATTGCGTAGTAAATGCTTTTAAGACTGGAACTGACATAGCAACGTCTCCCATTGCTGAGAGACGTATTACTAGAATATGTTTTGGTTTTGGCACCTTAACTAAGATAAAATCCTGTCTTGCAGAAATTATTTTTGTGAACGAAGAACTGGGTTCAACTCATCGTCATTGTACATTTTCATTTGTTTATAAACTTTCATGTACTTATCACCTTTTTCAATATCGCTTAATAAGGTATCAATAGCAGTAGATAAGTCCACACGCTGTTCTAATAGCACATCTAATTTTTTTCTACAAGCAGCCAAGTGAGCTTCTGAAGCATCTGTACGGGTTGCTTCTTCGTTCATATGATATACTTTTAAAGCCAAAATAGACAACCTATCAATTCCCCAAGCAGGACTTTCTGTATTGATTGTAGCATCTGCTTTAGGCGTAATATTTTTATATTTTTCTAAAAAATAACTATCAATATACTCCACCATATCTGTTCTATCCTGATTAGAAGCATCAATTTGACGTTTTAATTTTAAAGCGGCTACAGGATCTATTTGCGGATCACGAATAATATCTTCGTAATGCCACTGAACTGTATCAATCCAACACTTTCTATAAAGTAAATGTTCTAGCAGATTGGTCTCCTTATTATAAGGATTTTCAAAAGATTGATCTACCGTATTTATAACATGATATTTTTCAATTACGTCTTGGAAAATTTTATTGGCTTTGTCTGTAAACATGATTTTTATTTTTAAAACACAAATATAAGTCTAATTAATTAACTTTACCATCTCATTAATAAAGTCCGATATGCACATTCATAACTTTTCCAATCAACGAACTATCTTAAACACCTTTATCGCTGAGATGCGAGATGTTAACATTCAAAAAGACAGTATGCGGTTTCGAAGAAATATAGAGCGTATTGGTGAGATTTTAGGTTATGAATTAAGCAAAACTTTAAGTTATAAACCAACAACTATTACAACCCCGTTAGGTGTTTGCGAGCTTGAAAAAATAGATAACGACATAGTACTGTGTTCCATTTTAAGAGCTGGAGTTCCGCTACACGATGGATTATTAAATTATTTTGATAAAGCTGAAAATGCTTTTATATCGGCCTACAGACATCATGTAGAAAAACCAGAAAACTTTGAAATAATCGTCGAATATTTAGCGTGTCCGAATTTAGAAGGCAAAACTTTAATTTTAGCAGATCCCATGCTCGCAACTGGACAATCTATGGTTGCCACTTTTGAAGCTTTAAAACCTTTTGGAAAGCCAAAAAACATTCATTTAGTTAGTGTTATTGCCGCTCAGGAAGGTATTGACTTTGTAGAGAAGCACTTTGAAAAAGACACGCATTTATGGGTAGCCACAGTTGATGACAAACTCAACGAAAAAGGGTATATAGTTCCTGGTTTAGGTGATGCTGGCGATTTAGCCTTTGGTCAAAAACTACAAAACTAAATTAATCACTGGAACAAGTATTAATAACCAAATTAAAATTTCCTTAAACCATTTTTCTGAAATAACTTCTAAATAATTTGCCATAATAATTGACAAAGGAGCAAACAAGAAAATAAACTCTGCTCCTGTTTTCTGTGGTGAAATAACTATAATAGTAATAGCTATTAATGCACCTAAAAGAACTAATATATATGAAGCCTTATAGCTTTTAGATTTAGTTTTTATATTGACAATATAGAAAAAGATTGCCCACACAAAATACGTGAGAATAACTGTTGAAGAAACAATAATTTGGGTCGAGTTTAAGGAACTAAAGTCGAAACTAACAGTGGTATCAATACTAGAAATATAACCTAACACATCCGTGCCTGTAATCAACAAAACGCTTGTGGTTAAAACGGCAACCGTTAAGACTCCAACTAAGGGAATTATCCAATTTTTAACATCTGTAACTGCAAAAAGCAATAGAGCTGCAAACAGTAAAATAAAATAGAGTGATGCCCAAAAACAAAGCAAAGAAGCCAAACTTATCCAAAAAGCCGCATCGAACACTTTTTTATTGACGAATAACTTAGACCGAATGCTAATAATTCTTCTTAAAGCAAACAGAATAAACAAATTGGCTATTAATAACTTAGAATTTAAAAAGGTTTGTGGCATTAAAACCATAAACAAACTAAAAAACAATATTTTATAGCTATTGCTTTTGGTAAGATCATTCTTTCCTGAAAGGAAATCGAAAACAAAAATTGATAAAAAGCATACTCCAAAAAGCAGCAGTTGTTTAACAATCAACAAACCGCTTACAGCTTCATTTAAATTATAAATTTTAGTAAAAGTGAAAGCAACAAACAACAACAAAGTAACAACTACAAAATGTATGGGTTTCGCCTTACTAAAAAAACTAGAAATCATAAATTGATTTGTTTAAAATTCACTTACAAAATTCATACGATACGGTAAATTACTAACTTTCTTTTGTATTTATTCCGCTTTAAATTGAAAAAATATGTAATTTTGTCTGGTAATTATATTGAAAATAGCTTATACACTCTTAACGAGTTTAAATTTATATTAAAATGAAAGACTTTTTTAACGCCATTCAGGATTTATTTGTTAATGTATTATTTGCTCCATTAGATGCTCTAAGAGCCTTGGAATTAGAAAATTGGTTTGCAGCGAATCTTGTATCCTGGATATTTATCCTTATTGGTTTTGTTGCCTTTTTATATTGGATGAAAGAACTAAAAGGATACAATGACAGAAATGATGATGATAAAAGCATCACATCTCATTCTTATTTATAAATCAAATCCAATATCTTTTCGATAATTCATCTTATCAAAATGTAGTTTTTCTATATTTTGATAAGATTTTTTTATGGCCTCTTGATAAGTATCTCCAAAAGAAGTTATTGCCATAACTCGCCCGCCAGAGGTTATAATTTTCCCGTCTTTTTTAATAGCTCCAGCATGAAACGGGATAGAGCCCTTAACTAGTTCTAAACCTGTAATTTCCATACCTTTTTTGTAAGCTTCCGGGTAGCCTCCAGACACTAGCATAACCGTGGTTGCAGCTCGTTCATCTATTTCTATTTCTATTTTATCCAAGGTTTTATTGGCTATAGCTTGGAATATTTCAACCAAATCGGTTTTAAGTCTAGGTAAAACCACTTCGGTTTCAGGATCTCCCATTCTAACGTTATATTCAATTACCTTTGGGTCATCACCTACTTTAATCAATCCGATAAACACAAAACCTTTATAAGGAAGATTGTCTTTTTTCAGTCCTTCAATAGTTGGCTTTACTATGCGTTCTTCTATTTTATTTAAAAATTCATTTGTAGCGAAAGGTACTGGAGAAACAGCTCCCATTCCACCTGTATTTAACCCTGTATCACCTTCACCAATGCGTTTGTAATCTTTGGCCGTAGGCAGTATTTTATAGTTTTCACCATCGGTTAACACGAAACAGCTTAACTCAATCCCATCTAAAAACTCTTCAATAACTACTTTGTTGCTAGCTTCACCAAATTTAGCATCTACTAACATACTTTTTAATTCGGATTTTGCTTCGTTTAAATCGTTTAAAATCAGCACACCTTTTCCTGCTGCTAAACCGTCTGCTTTTAGCACATATGGTGGTTTTAAAGTTTCTAAAAACAAGTATCCTTCTTCAACATTTGAAGCATTAAAGCTTTTATAAGCTGCTGTAGGAATATTGTGTCGTACTAAAAACTCTTTAGCAAACTCTTTACTTCCTTCTAGTTCGGCTGCTGCTTTTTGAGGGCCAATAACCGAAATATGCTTAATTTCATTATCATTTAAAAAGAAATCGTGAACCCCTTGCACTAAAGGATCTTCCGGTCCTACCACAACCATACTTATATCATGTTCCAACACGGCTTTCTTAATGGCCTGAAAGTCGGTAACCTTAATATCTAAATTAGTTGCAATTTCAGAAGTTCCTGAGTTTCCAGGGGCTACATAAAGTGAATTACATAAAGGACTTTGAGTAATTTTCCAAGCAAATGTATGCTCTCTTCCACCAGAGCCAAGAATTAAAATGTTCATGTTGTGAGTTGTTTGGTACAAAAATAAAACTAATGCTTCGAATACACGAATTATTTTTGTTTACTTTACATAAAAATATGTTATTCTATTTTGAATTTATTTGATCTTTCTTTAAAACTAAGTGGCTTTCCAATTAAGAAGGCAGAACTTGCTTTACGGGAAATCCAAAATAAAAATAAAACAGATTTTGAAGCTTATGTTCAAGAGAAAAAACAAGAGATTGTTAAGCATCATTTAGAACATACAGCTTTTTATAAGAAGCTTGCAAAACATGCAGTTCCTACTGATTGGAATTCCATTCCAGTTATGACCAAACACGATTTACAACAGCAACTAGAGAACCGCTTGGCTATAAACTACTCTCGTAAAAATGTTTATATAAATAAAACTTCTGGCTCTTCAGGAAATCCTTTTGTTTTTGCCAAAGACAAATATTGCCATGCCTTAACTTGGGCTGTAATTAAAGATCGGTTTGGTTGGTACGGATTAAATTTTAATAGCTCTAAACAGGCACGGTTTTATGGTATTCCTTTAGACAAAAAAGGATACTATAAAGAACGCTTTAAAGATGCCTTAGGTAATCGTTATAGATTTTCAGTATTTGATTTAAGCGATGATGCTCTTAGTATTTGTTTGGAAAAATTTAAATCAGTTCAATTCGATTACATCAACGGATACACTAGTTCCATCGTGCAGTTTGCAAAATACCTTCAAAAGAAAAACATCATTTTAACTCAAGTATGCCCTAGTTTAAAAGCTTGTGTTGTAACTTCTGAAATGCTCTTTGATGACGATAAGGCACTTATGGAACTACAATTTGGAGTACCTGTGATTAATGAATATGGCGCTTCGGAACTTGATATTATTGCTTTTCAAAATACTAAAAACGAGTGGCAAGTAACTAGTGAAACTCTTTTAATAGAAATTTTAGGACAAAACAACGAAGTCTTACCTTATGGTGAGGAAGGGCGAATTGTCATTACATCGTTTTACAACCAAGCACATCCATTTATAAGGTATGATATTGGAGATATAGGCATACTTTCAAAACAAAGTACAACTAAGACACCTGTTTTAGAAAAATTGATTGGAAGAACTAACGATATGGCTGTTTTACCAAGTGGCAAAAAGGCTTCGGGTTTAACCTTTTACTATATTACCAAAAGCATTATTGAAGAGGATGGAAATGTTAAAGAGTTTATAATAGAACAAAATAAAAAGGATAGTTTTACGATAAAATATGTTAGCAGTGACGTGCTTTCTAATGAAAAAAGAAATCTTATTTTGAAGGAAATGGCTCATTATTTAGAAAAAGGGCTTCATATTAACTTTGAAAGGCAAAATCAGCTAAAACGCTCCAAAAGTGGTAAATTGAAGCAATTCACATCTCAATTAAAATAATTTAAATGACATTATATACAGCTAACACTCCACTAATCTTTATAAAATTTAATAGCTTAAAGTGAAGGATATTTTAATAATAACCAGTTATTTCCCTCCTGAAATTGGAGCCGCATCCAACAGGATGTTTCATTTGGCTATGGGCTTACAAAAGCAAGGCTACAAGGTATCTGTTGTTACACCCCTGCCTAACTACCCAACAGGGAAAATATTTCCTGAATACCAAGGGAAATTCCAACATAAACGCATTGAAAATAATGTGACTATTTATAGACTGTGGTTGTATGCTAGCAATTCTAAAAACAAATTTCTACGTCTATTTGCTATGTTTTCCTACAGTTTTAGTTTGATTTGGTTTTTTATATGGAATCGAATTCCGGAAACTGTTATTGTACAATCTCCTCCATTATTGGTAGCTTTCACCAACATGTTTTTCTTAGGTTCAAAAAAACGAAAACTTATTTTAAATGTTAGCGATTTATGGCCGATTGCCGGTTTAGAACTTGGCGCGTTTAAAAAGAATTTAAGTTACTCGTTATTAGAAAAAATAGAGCGTTTCAATTATATAAAAGCTGATGTTATCTGGGGTCAAAGTGAAGAAATACTCACCCACATTTCAACAATTAGTCCAGATACAGTTTCTTGTTTATATAGAAATTACCCAGATTTTGAACCTCCAAAAATAATAGCTAAACCTCTATCTGAAGGTAAAATAAAATTAGTTTATGCTGGGTTGCTTGGTGTTGCTCAAGGGATTTATAAGCTATGTAAGAATTTAAATTATTCAAAACTAGAATTCCATATTTACGGAGCTGGAGCAGAACAAAGCCAGATTGAAAAATTTATTATGGATAATCCAAGCTTACCAATAACCTATCATGGAGAAGTTAGCCGAGACAGACTTCACGCAGAGCTTTTACAATACGATATCACCATTATCCCCTTGCTAAATAGGATTTACGGTTCTGTACCCTCTAAAATATTTGAATACGCTAGATTAGGCCTCCCTATGCTTTATTTTGGCGGTGGTGAAGGAGAGCGTTTAGTTAAAACCCATAAATTAGGTTGGACGGCAGAGCCGGGAAACTATCAGGCATTAAATCAAGTAATAAATACAATCGATAAGGAAACTTTAACTTTAGAAAATAACGAACGGATTAAAAATATAGCTCTAGAACAATTCGATTTTAACAAGCAGTTAAAATCGTTAAAAGCTTATATTTAATATGCTTTTTCTTCACCTTTAACAGCATTAATAAAGGTTTTAAAAATAATTTTAAGATCTAACAATAACGACCAACTTTCTATGTAGAAAATATCGTATTTAACGCGTCCAATAATATCTTTATCTGTTTCTACCTCACCTCTATAGCCACTAATTTGTGCTAGTCCAGTAATTCCTGGTTTTACAAAATGCCTAACCATGAACTTATCGATTCTTTTGGCGTACATGTATGTATGACTAACCATGTGAGGTCTTGGACCTACCACGGACATATCTCCAAAAAGGACATTAAAAAACTGTGGAAGTTCATCTATACTAGTTTTTCTAATGAATTTACCAATTTTAGTTACCCGTTGATCACCCTTAGTAGCTTGGTGTAGATGTGCATTTTTATTAGGCATCATAGAACGGAATTTATAACAATCGAACTCTTTGTAATTAAATCCATTTCTCGACTGTTTAAAAAACACAGGGCCTTTAGACTCCAACTTAATTAAAATGGCAATTAATGGGGTTAACCAGGATAATATAAAAATAATAACTAAAGATGAGAATAAAATATCAAACGCGCGCTTTATAAACTGATTCACAGGATCTTCTAATGGGATGTTTCTTAACGAAAGAATAGGAATATAGTCGTAATATTCATATTTCAACTTTTTAGAATGGATATCCTTATTGTCTGGTAAAAATTTTAGAATTTTAAGGTTATTATCAGCAAAATCAATGATTTTATGGATTTGGGAGTTAGACAATTCGGATATAGAACAATATATCTCGTCTATAGCTTCTTTAGTAATGAATTCAAAACAAGCTTCTAAGCTAAACTTTTCCTTGTCCTTGGTGTTAAATGTCCTTTTATGAATATACCCATACTCTGGGTTGTTATTAAAAAAACTCTCCAAAGCAGTTGTCTGTCTGGTTTTCCCTATTATGGCTGTAATCCTATAATTACCTCCAAAAATGGTTCGGTATTTTTGAAGCAGGTAATATAAAGCAAACTTAGAAAGTCCTATTAAAAAGAGTGTTAGTAAGGTATACTTAAAAATTGTTAAAGGCTGAATATCCAATTCATGGTTGAAACCTGAAAATGCTAGCATTAATAAGGTAAATAAAGCAAATTGTTTCAAGAGTAAGGCCGCAATATTTATTTCTCTAGAATATCTATAAACCTCATAAAATTTAGAATATATAGATAAAACAACCCATGCTATTGATATTGTCAGCACAAATTTTATTGGATTGACCTCTATGAAAAAATACAGCAAAGCCAGGCCATTAATAATACTTAAATCTATTAAGTAAGAAATGTGCTTTAAATATCCTGAATATCTCCCTTGCTTGAATGTTGTCACTATTTCCTTATATGCTTAGAAAAATCTTTATGTTCGCTTTTATACAACTCATCCTCAGTTAATCCTTTAAAGTAGTTAAAAGTTTTATGCATACCTTCTTCCCTACCCACTTTAGGCTCCCAATTTAAGAGTTTTTTCGCTAATGAAATGTCTGGTTGTCGTTGTAATGGATCGTCTTTAGGAAGCTCCTTATAAATTATTTTCTGATTAGTTCCTGTAAGTTTAATAATTTCCTCGGCAAAATCCTTAATAGTAATTTCGTGAGGGTTACCAATATTTACAGGATAAGAATAATCACTAAACAACAATTTATAAATTCCATCTATCAAATCTGTTACGTAACAAAATGATCTTGTTTGTTGGCCATTACCAAAGACTGTTAAATCTTCTCCTCTTAACGCCTGCCCCATAAAGGCCGGAATAACACGTCCATCGTTTAGTCTCATTCTTGGTCCATACGTATTAAATATACGCACAATTCTTGTGTCTAAACCATGAAACCTATGGTATGCCATGGTAATAGATTCTTGGAATCGTTTCGCTTCATCGTAAACCCCTCTTGGACCAATAGCATTGACATTTCCGTAATACTCTTCGTTTTGAGGGTGCACCAAGGGATCTCCATAAACTTCAGAAGTAGAAGCTATTAAAATTCTAGCATCCTTTGCTTTGGCTAGTCCAAGCAAATTATGAGTTCCTAATGACCCTACTTTCAGGGTTTGAATAGGTATTTTTAAATAATCGATAGGACTAGCAGGCGAAGCAAAATGTAAGATATAGTCTAAGTTCCCTTCGATTTCAATGAATTCAGTAACATCGTGTTCAATAAACTGAAAACTAGGATTATCTAATAAATGACTTATGTTTTTTATTTCCCCAGTAATAAAATTATCCATCCCGATGACATGAAATCCTTCATTTATAAATTTATCACATAAATGAGAACCTAAAAAACCAGCTGCTCCTGTAATCAATACTTTTTCCATCATTATATATCGTCTAGTTGCCAGTACCTATTTTATAATATACAAACCCAATATCTTCTAAATCCGTTTTGTTTAGAATTCCTCTCCCGTCAAAGATAAAAGCGGGTTTTTGCATACTCTTGTAAATTTTATTCCAATCGTAAGTTTTAAACTCGTCCCACTCCGTTAACACAGCAATAGCGTGTGCGTTCTCACAGGCTTCATAAGGGTTCTTTTTTACTTTTAAAAGTTTTCTATTTTCCTCTGTGTCTCTAGTATTTAAAAACTCTAAATCTAAATAAATTCGTTCTTCCACGACCTTTGGATCAAAAACTGCTATTTCAGCTTGCTCATTTAGTAAATTATCCGCCACTCCTATTGCAGCAGATTCTCGCGTATCATTCGTGTCTTTTTTAAATGCCCATCCTAAAAAAGCAATCTTTTTACCAGATACTGTATTGTAGAGTGTTCTTACAATATTATCTGAAAACCGTTGTTTTTGATGCTCATTCATTAGTATAACTTGTTCCCAATAATCTGCAACTTCATTTAAGCCATAGCTTTTTGCAATATATACAAGGTTCAATATATCTTTTTGAAAGCAAGAACCTCCAAAGCCAACAGATGCTTTTAAAAATTTTGGTCCAATTCTACTATCCATACCAATAGCTTTGGCAACTTCATTTACATCCGCTCCTGTTTTCTCACAAAGTTCGGACATCGCATTAATTGAAGATACACGTTGTGCTAAAAATGCATTTGCTGTAAGTTTAGATAATTCCGATGACCATACATTGGTAGTTAAAATTCGTTCTTTTGGCACCCAATTTGCATAAATGTCGACCAGTACTTGAATGGCTTTTTCACCTTCAGGAGTTGTATCGCCACCAATAAGAACTCTATCCGGATTTAAAAGATCTTTAACAGCAGTACCTTCTGCTAAAAACTCAGGATTTGATAAAATTTGAAATGCCACATTATTTCCTGTGTTATCCAAAATACTTTTTATTGCAGAAGCTGTTCTCACTGGTAGTGTTGACTTTTCAACTATAATTTTATCCTGTTTGGCAACTTTTGCTATTTGGCGTGCGCATAATTCAATATATTTTAAATCGGCAGCCATACCTTTGCCTTTTCCATAAGTTTTGGTAGGCGTGTTTACCGAAATAAAAATCATTTCAGCTTCATCTATGGCCTTATCAACATCGGTTGAAAAGAATAGGTTTCTGCCTCTAGCTTCTTTAACAATGTTATCTAAACCTGGCTCGAAAATTGGTAATTTATTTAAATCTTCATTATTCCATGCATTAATTCGTTCTTCATTAATGTCTACTACAGTGATTCTTAAATGTGGACATTTTTGAGCAATTACTGCCATGGTTGGTCCGCCAACATAACCAGCTCCAATACAGCAGATATTTTTAATTTTCATGTTTTATTCATTTATATACTCTAAACCGAAATATTTATTTACAAAAACAAAATATAGTATTTAATTGATTTCAAGTAATAGCAAATATAGAAGAAACCTACTATACTCCCATTAAATTCTTAAAATATGTTTAGTTTAAAGCTTTCGTTATAATGTTTAATTTGTTAACCAATGATTTTATTGCATAAAACAATATGAAAAATTATATAATTAGATTCAAACTTATTTTTACTGTTTTACCTCATATACTGTATTTTCATATAAGATTCAAGCAGACTAATTAACTCTTGGTTTGAATTTCTTTAGTGTTTAATTACTTCACTTTCCTGAAGTAATAAGACTGGATTAGCTTTATTGATAAAGAAAATAAGCATTAGACATACCGCTCACTCAACTCACCCATTAGTAATCTATAACTTTGATACGTTATACTTATAAATTAGAATAGCTTTTGGTTAGGGAATTAACCCAAACAAAGAATACCATAAAAATAGCTCTTTACATAGAATTGGGGGTTACCTTATGAATAAGTTGAGGAATTGGCATTTTAAATGAGATAACTGAGGTAGGTTACTTTTTGGGGATGGGAATGAGATGGTTTGGATGTTAATATAAAAAGTGAAAGAATTTAAATGGGTTATATTATGTTTTTGAATTATATTTTTTAGTAGCTCCGCGAATGAACGGACGATAAATAGGTAACATATTCATGGTTTGTATTCAGTTTTATATTGACTTCCTTCTGAAATAAAATACCCACTTATTAGAACAAATAATATTGGTTGATTAGGGTCAGATAGAAATCCGCTCGAGAAAAAAGTGGTTAAGCCAATGGAAATCAATACAAATAAATAAAACTTATTATAATTTGTAAATTGATAAAGTGTTTTAAAAAAAAACCAAAACGCAAAAATCCCGATGATACCAAAGAAAATATATAAATCAAAAATTCCAAATTCGATTCTGTATTCAGGAAATATAGGACCCCCAAACACAAAATTAGGTAATGTCCATGATTCCAAAATAAGGTTATTGTATGATTTTAACAACAGTTGATCTCTAAATGAGGTTATACTAGTTATTAATCCATCTTCATTATAGATATTTACAAAAATTTTAAATTTCGAAAAGAAAAATGCTTTTATTTTTGCAAAAAACAGACTTACCAGAACCAAAATGATAGTCAGTACTAAATAAAATTTAAACTTTTTATAAAGTTTAAATTTAAAAATATGATATAAAAGTAAAATGACAAGGAAAAAATAAATTTTTTTAGTTCCAATTAGGAAAGAAATTAGAAGTGTAAATATGAACGGAATACAGCTTTTAAACTTAAAAAATACTTGATAATAAAAAAAAAGTAAAAATAGTATAAAATAGTAACTAGCTTGATTACTTGTGTTATACAACCCCATAAATCCAAAGCGCTGTTCATTTGTATAAGTTTTAAAAATATCAATATTGAAAAATAAGCCCAATAATATAAAACCAATGTTAAATATAAATAAAACAGTAAAAAACTGTAGGTGATGAGATTTATAATTAGAAGAGGTGATTAAGGGTAAAAACAATATTAGTGTTAGTGGCCAAAAATAATATCTACTTAAGTACAACAGGTTTCCTTTAAGAATATTTATTAAGCTCAAATTGGAATTAAGCAAAATTTGACCAAGAAAAAAAACCACCAATAGTAATACAGATAAGACAATGAACTTTCTAATTATTTTAAATTTAATATACTCCTTAATGTAAATACCTAAAAATATAAAATAAGTTAGCATAACAATAGTTTTGGAAACCGCTGTATACCTTACAAAGTCCAAATGAAAAAAAATCGCGAATTTTCTTAAAACATCTCCTAAAAGAAACGTAATTAGTGTTAGATATAATAAGTTACTCGTTTTTTTTAGGAAAATTAAACTCATGATTTAATAAAAAATAGATAATTTATTAATTACGAACCCATGTTTTGAAAAATAAAAATATAAATTTAGAATTGGTATAAAAATAACGTTTTGCCATTCTTTTAGGTTCTTGTATTAATCGGTATAACCATTCAAATCCACATTTTTGAACAAAAAAGGGAGCTCTTTTAACATCTCCCACGAATGTAGGAAGCGCACCACCTATTCCAAATAGAATAGATTTTATCTGAAGGTAATGGTCGTACATCCATTTTTCCTGTTTAGGGCATCCTAAAGCAACAAAAACCACGTCCGTTTCAGTATCATTTAATTTTTTAATATATTTTTCATTTTCCCATGCTTTATTAAAAGGAGGCGAAATCAAAGCTGTTACGACAATATTAGGATAACAATGTTTAATCTTATCTTTAAATTTACTTAAAACTGTATCCGTTGATCCAACAACCGCTATTCTATATTTTCTTTCTTCACATGTATCCAAAAAATCTGGCAAAAAATCCATTCCAGCTATTCTTGGTTGATTTATTTTATATAAAATATTAAAACTTTTGGCTATAGGAAAACCGTCTGGAAAGGCGAAGGTAGCACTATTTACAACTTTAGCAAACTCACTATTGTCATAAGCCTCAATAAGCATATGTACGTTAGAAAAACACACATATGAGCTTGTTTTATTTTCAATTAAATTTATAATTTTTTTTTCGTAAAAATCCTTACTCCCCTCATTAATATCAATACTAATTATTCTCTTCTTCATAATTTATTTCAAATTGGAATAAATATCATTAAGATTTTCAAAATTCTTCTGATGTGTGTATAATTCATTATATTTTTTTCGGGCATTTATACCATACTGTTCAGTGTTTTTGTTCGAAAATTCTAAAACGATTTTTATTAAATCCTCTGAATTGTTTGGGATAAATGTTTCTCCATTATACCCAGAAATTACAATATCATTAATATTATCAATATTTGATGCTAAAACAGGTGTTCCCGTAGAAAAAGCTTCAATTAAGGTATTAGGTAGACCCTCATACCAAATTGAAGGGAAAATTAAAGCTTTAACTTTATTTAACTGGTTTTTAATAAACATTTTATTCTGTTTACCATGAAACTTAATGTTTTGTTTGGCCTCATTTTTTAAGGTATACAACAGGTCTCCTTCGCCAATTACATCAAGCTGTATATCAGGCATTTTATTAAAGGCATCTATTAAAGTTTCCACCCCTTTTTCCTTGGATAAGCGACCAATAAATAAATACCTATTTTCCCTAATAATCCCATTAACATCGAATAAGTCATCTGTGCTATTTGGCTTTACAATTATGTTTTCGTCGTTTATATTCAAACTTGAATCTGTAATTAATTTTTTTATAAAGGGCGTAAGTACAATAAATTTATCAATGTTATTCGTCCATGTTTTAGTCATGTTATTATATCCAATAAATGACGCTAATAATGCACTTTTTATATAAGAATCTTGAAAACATTTATGTTTTATACCATGATAAGGTAGAGAAATATTTTTACATTTAGTGCAAACTTTAGAGTCTCTTAAAAAAAGTGCGCCAGGGCATAAAAGTCTGTAGTTATGAAGCGTCATAACTACAGGTATATTTCTTTTTTTAGCCGCTTTTAATACACTTGGCGAGGCAGTGTAAAAAATATTGTGGACATGAATAATATCTGGATTTAATTGGTCTATTTTATTTAGGGTTATTTGAAACGCCTCCTTGTTGTTGAACAGTTTTAAAGCTGAAATTTTATCGTTACTAAAAAATAGTTGATTTACTTCAAAGCCCTTATCTATAAGTAATTTATATTCATTGTCAACCACAACATCTTCGCCACCGTAATGCCTGTATTTATTGTGTATTTGAAGTATTTTCATAAGTTTGAGTACTATATATAAATAATAAAATTGTAAAAAATGAATACACTCTTATTCCCATGTCTCTTTCTAAAAGTGATTCTGTTAGACCTGAAACTAAAAACAAAAGAATAAAAATACAATGGATATAGTTACCTTTTAGGAATGAGGTATAAAAAATATAAAACAAGCTAAACAAATATAAGGATAAACCTATTAATCCAACCGTAACAGCAATTTGCAATATATCATTATGTGCATTATAGGTCTGCGCATTAAGTGCAGTTGTTTGTGTACATTTCAAATACGAGGTGTTTAGTTCCTTTTGAGTGTCGCCCACGCCTGTTCCAATTATTGGTTTTTTTTTGAAAGCAATATAACCATACTCCCAAATAAGTTTTCTTACGGAAACACCTCCCCAACGCTTGTTAATATTATATTGGTTTTCATAATTTATTGCTTCTTTAATCTTTTCTTGTAAGGGAGGGTTAAAATAAATACTAGATATGATTATTGTTAATACTGCAGAAATAAGTATAGTTAGTTTTACAAATAATTTATTTTTCAGTAGATAAACTAACGGATAACCTATAATAAACAGAGTGCTAAGCAACAAAGAATTTCGGCTACCAAGTAAAACTAGAGTAAAAAATAACACCAATATTTGTAGGGTTACTAAACTAAAAAAGCGAAATTTTTTAGTTATAAAAACAAGTGAGTGTAAAATAAAAAAAATGGCGATTGTAATATATAGCGATAAATATAATTTGTGATAAGAAATAAAGGCTTCTGCCAAATTTTGATCGGATGTACAGTGGAGCAAAATATTATATTCGTAATCATAGCAATTATATACGGCTAATACAATAGATGTTAAACAAACAAAGGTTACTGCATAGGCAAATACTTTTATTGAATGAAGAATCGTGCTTTTACTAATACTATACCTAAAAGTAAAGATAAAAAAACTTAAAATTAGTATGGGTGATTTTTTATATACCTGAATAAACCCATTTTCAAGATCCGTAGAATAAAATAAACTTATAGCATAAAGAAAAAATAAAATAGAAAAAATAAAAATCCAAAAAATATTGAAAATTAGATTTCCTGAAAATAATTTTCGAGTTTTAACAGAATATGTAATGAGAAAGAAGAGCATAACTCCCAAAATTATATTTGCTATAGCATGCCCTAACGGTAATACCAGCGCGTATAAAACAATTAAATTGTTGATTGTTTTATTAGAATAAATAACATTGGGTTTAAGCAATTTTAACATTTCTAGACTCTAAAGATTTATATATTATAATTATTAGAAAAATGAACTCTGGGTATTCAAAATAGTTTTCGGTAAGAAGATTTAAAACAAGAAAAACAAATATAAACTGAATGAAAAACTTATAGTCCTCATTACTAGATTTTAATCGTTTAAAACTATTCCAAAGTAAAAAACCTATTAGGAGCGTTTGTAAAACACCATACTCTACTAGTAATGCTAAAATTGAAGAAAATGGTTCATTTCTAGTTCCATCATTGTACTGAAAAGTTATATTATTATTCCATAAAGGATAGACATGATAATTTGCATAAAAGGGTCTATTTTTAATCTTTTTAAATAAACTATTTCTAGTATACTCTCCATTTAATAAAAATGAAACTCGCGAATTATAAGTCCCTGGAGATACACCAAACAAAAAAACCACAGGATTAGCTAAAACTCTAATTCCCCCTTCATAAGCCATAATTTTTCGTGGTGTCTTTACTGTTTTAAACACTTTTACGTCTTTTAACTCACTTTCATAAGGAATTTTATTATTTATGGCATATTTAGCTCTAGAAATATTTTCATTCATATAGGAGAATGCTGTAGGGTCAAGTTTTGTAGTTATAAATATAATTAGCCATAAAGATATGGGCAATAAAATTAAATACTTGAGATACTTTTTGTTTAAACTACTTAAAAATATAATACCTAAAGCGCCTATAAACAATAAGTTTCCTAAACCATAAAAGCACATAAAACCACAGACTAAAAAAAACACAGCTTTTTTATAGTTGGCTTTGGTAAAATAAAATATGGTGTAAATAAAGTTTATTAAACTAAAGGTGTGCATGCTTAACCCACTCCTACCATAGAGCCCATTAAAACCATCATCTAATATACCAACACCGGTTATGTAAACATATATAAAATTTAAAAATGCCGTTATATTCACTATTATTAATACTATTGATGAAATGCTCATCCATAAATCTAATGAAAAAAAGTGCCTATTGGGTTTTGAAAGCAAAACCAAAATAGGTAAATACATTAAAAGAATAGAAAATATGTTATTAATAAAAAACGTTTCATAAAATAATAAATTTACACCTAGACCAACTAGCATCAAAAGCAATGAAACCAATAAGTTTTTTGTTAATTTTAACTTGAATAAGTAAATTAAAACTATTAAAAAGAAAGGGGCAACAAGGATTAAAAACCCTCGCAAAAAAGTAAATAACATTACTGCAACAAAGAATAAGAAAATTTTTTTTCCCAAGAATTTTTCTTTTAATTATTTTTAGTAAAATCTATAATCTTATTGACATCAACTGATAGAATATTACTATAATTTTTATCTTGAAAAGACTCAAATAGCCCGCCAACTTTACCTAATTCTCCTGCTGTATAATCTAATCCATAAACTGGAATATTCAAACTCTTCAAAAATATACAGGCATGAAACCTCATACATAATCCGTAATCAAAATTCTTCAAGAAGTTAATCATATCTCGTGCATGCAACTCTCTATTAAAAACAAAGTAATTATCAATTCCTTTAGAATCGCATAAATCTTTAATATTCAGGGCTGGTTCCATATCAGAGAAACCGTAATGATCCGTATTAAAAGGAACAGAAACAACAGCAAAGTTTTTGGGTAGTTTTTCTAGTACACTAATTATTTTGTCATTTATTATATTATGTAACTCGTCTATGGAATAATCTGACTTATTGTACTTAGCCCACATGGGTCTCAAGTTTAATAAAAAAAGTTTTTCAAAACCCTTTTCTTTTATTTTTTCAATAAACTCGTTAGATTTATGAGCGTTCCAATTCCATTCTTGCTTGATTGTAAAGTTTTGATATAAATAATCAAAAGCAGGATCTCTATTTACATCGTGTTTGATTTCGGATAATTGGCTATACTCATCTCGCATTTCCACATAGCTGGCACTTTTTAGTACTTTTAAAGCTAACCTTTTTGAATATTGCGTTTTAAATGGTCCCCAGCCACAACCTACAACCTCAAAATTTAAATTTTTGTCCTTAAAAGCTTTTATGGTTGTATAATGCTCTAATAAATCTATAGGCATTTCCATAATGGGACCGCCTGCCCATACTAGTAAATCATTTTCTCCCGCTATTACATTTTTTAACTCTACAGAATTTAATGTTCTCATGTTGGTAGGTTGCTCAAAGTCTAAACCTTTTACCCAAAATTGGGTTCGGTCTGTACGTTTACTGTATACAATGAATTCATCAATTTTCTTATATCGTTGTTGTAACCTTAAAATAACACCGCCCAAAATTGCAGAGTCTCCAACGTGTTCCCCACCATAAGCACCAATAATATGAACTCTCCTACCCTTTGATTGACTATTATTAATTACAACATTTTTGTTAGATATATTTAAAATACTTTTAATGTTACTTAACCCAAATGATGTTGCCTTTCCTATAAAATCTAAAAAGGCAAGTTTTGCGGATAACTCTTCTTTTATTAAAGTTATTGGATTCCACGATCCAGACTGGTCATGTATACATTTAGGACATTTATTTGTAATAAGATCATCTAATAATTTAATACTTTCTTCCTTAAAGTAAATATCAAAAGGAGCTTCTTTCCTACAATCGCCCAAAACGTTATTATCAATAGAGCAATGAAACATTTCACCATGAGCAGAAATTAAAATGCCATTGTTTTGAAAATGACATGGAGCTTTTCTATCTGAATTACTAATTAATCTTTTTGATAAGTCTTTATAAAATAATTTACGGGCAGGATTTCTTGTAATGTTTTTTAAACTATTCGACCTTAAGAAATCTGCAAAGAATGAGTTCTCTGGATTAGCTGTATAAAACTCATCGGTTATATCTTTATTGTAAAGTCTTTCAATAGTTGTTGCTTTTCTAAAAACAACATCAATATCATTTTGCTTTGCATAATGCAAAATTTCGTTTATACCATAAATATTATGTTTGGATATGGTACTCTGAATCTGGAGTTTAATGTTGTTTGCTTTAACTATCTTTATAGTATCTAGTACTTTTTTCCAGCCATTTTCAACACGCCTTACCTCTTCATGCAACTCACCTATACCATCAACACTTACATTAAGACTAAAGTTAATTTGCTTTTCATCACACATCTCCTTTATTATAGGCAAAAGCCTATTCCATTTTGTGGGGTGAAAGCCATGTGTTGTAATTGATAAACTCTCTAATCCTTTAATGGAAGTAGTGATAGATTTAATGCAATCTATAAGGTCCTTTCTTAATGTAGGTTCTCCACCCGAAATACCTAAATGCTTTGTATTTTTAAAAAGTTTATCTGAAAATAAGTTTTCAATCTCAATAGGTGTTAATTCATTTTCAGATTTATCCTTCCACACATTACACATACGACATTTTGAATTACAATTGTCTGTGATGGGAAAATTAACATGGGTGGGTAAAATATATTTTGACTTACCAAAACCTGGATTAATATAATACTGATATGAGTACTTTAGGGCTTTTTTGAAAGGCATTTCTAAATAAAATTTAGGTACAAAGGTAAAACAATAATTACTTAAAAACGTGTGCTTGTTTGTAATAATGTTTTAGATTGAAACATCTTACGAACTCCTTTGTTTATATCCAATTATGTAACATTATAACCGAAAAACTTCTGGTTCTGATTAGAAACCAAAATTAGGCTATACTTTATTTTTTAAAAAAAATATTTTTTATCATATTACATTATAATATGAAATTATAATCCTATATATTCGTTAAACTAGTTAATAAGAATACCATGAAAAATATCTTTTTGAATATCTTTTTAATAACATTTGTACTGTTTACATCTTGCAAGGACAAGACTAAAACCATCCCTATAAATGGGAGCTCAACTAGTGAAGTGATTTTAAAACAAGAAATTAATATAGACTATGCCCCTATTTATTTAAGCCCAAAAGCCAAACCAATTATTTCTAATTGGAAAGAATATATTGATGTGCAAAAAAAAGTATATGATTTAAAAAACACAGATACAGTGAAACTGAATGAGCAGTTAGATGAGCTGGATGATTTAATTAGTAAACTATTGAATTCCCAATTCCCTACAAAATTACAAACTCATTTATTTGAGAGAAAATTATATCTTTTAGGTGAGTCTGTTTCAGATTTAAGAAATTTATTGGGTAAAGAAAACATATCGATTGATGATATTAAAAAACGTGTTTTTAAAATCATTGAAGATTATAGTTCCTCCAAAAATCAAATTAATGCTATTTATGGAGGCTAGGGCAACAAAACCTATTTAGTTAGATAATAGATTGATAGAATTTGTTTTTTTATTAATGATCGCGTGTCTTTAAATAAAAGGTTTGAAAAGAAAGACGATACCGAGTACGAAATCAATGTAGCCCAAGCAGCTCCCATGATACCATATTTTGGTATAAGTATAAAATTAAGAGCAATATTCGTTATTAAACCCATTAATTCTCGTTTAAAAATAATGTCTTGTCTATTTATTTTTAATAAATATTTGCTACTTGTAACTAATAAAGTCATTAAAATAATAGTCCAGGCATGAGCTTTTAATACTTGAGAAGCCTGCTTATATTCAGTCCCATATACGATTTCAATTATAGTGTCAGAAAATGTTGTAATGAATAACACGCATAACACAGCAATGGTTAACGCTAATGCAAACATTTTATTAAGTAGCTTATCTACTTCAAATTTAGATAATGCTTTTATTATTTTCGGAAAAAAAACATTAGAGATTATCACTGGAATAGCATATAAAAACTCTGAAATTCTTGACGAGGCTGCATAAATACCAACATCCTCATTATTTGTAAAGGAGGCAATAAAAAGCTGATCAATTTTAAGGTATAAAGTTGTTGTTATTGCGGCTAACATTAATGGAAATCCCTCCTTAAGAAGCGAAGGTGCTATTTTTTTTCTGAAATATGTGGATGGTAAGTTTAATTTGTGATCTTCTCGGATTTTGATTATTACAAAAAATAAAAGATATTCCAATAATGTAAATAAAGCAAAATAAACAACATCTAGCCCCTTTTCAATTGCTATAAGTTTTAAAACAAAGAAAAATGTCAAGGAAATATTTCTTGCAATAACTGTTTTCTTATTTCGTAAGTTAGCTTCGTTTTTTTGAATATATATATTGGAGTTTAATACAATTTGCGAGCTAAACAATAAAATAATTACTAAAAGTAAATCATTGGTAAAATTAATGTTCAGTATGACATAACTAATAAAAAGAATTATAGCTGTAATAACACCAGTAAATAACCTTAAATAGAATGAAATTGATAATATTTTATCTGATATAAGTGGGTTTTTTTCTAACCGCTTTACTATAATGTAATTTAGGCCTAATGATGCAACAGCTGGCAATATAGAGCCAAATGAAACTATGTAATTCCATATACCAAAAACTTCCGCGCCAAAATAAGTTGCCATTTTGGCATAAATGTATAATGTAAGTATGGCTCCATAGCCCTTGTCTAAAAAAAGCCAAAAGATGTTAGTAAAAACAGGATCTTTAATTAGCTTCTTCATTAAGCCTACGAATTACGCATTTATGATATTTTTGCTTTTGAAGTATACCAGTGATACATTTCCTTAATACCTTGAGTTAACTCAACACTATGTTTCCATCCTAAATCATTTAATTTAGATACATCTGTTAGTTTTCTCATTGTTCCATCAGGTTTATCTGAATTAAATACCAAGTTCCCGTTATAACCAATGATTTCTTGTATAGTTTCTGCCAATTCTTTAATCGAAATATCTTTACCTGTTCCAATGTTAATATGAGTATTTCTAATTTCCTCTGCCTCTTTATTATAAGTGTCAGAAAAATCTCTGTTTTCCATTAAAAATACACAAGCATCAGCCATATCTTTACTCCATAAAAATTCTCTTTTAGGCTTTCCAGAACCCCAAATTTCTACGCTGTTAGTAGATACGCCAAATTGTTTCAAATAAGCTTTAGCTTCTTGTATAGTGCTTAAGTTTAAATCACTTGTAACCTCGTTGTATTTACCTTCAGACAATAGTTTAGACAAATGAATTTTTCTAATAAGAGCTGGTAACACATGTGATTTTTCTAAATCAAAATTATCATTTGGACCATATAAATTAGTTGGCATTACCGAAATAAAATTAGTGCCATACTGCAAATTATAACTTTCGCACATTTTAATACCCGCAATTTTTGCAATAGCGTAGGGTTCATTTGTATATTCTAATGTATCTGTTAATAAATACTCTTCGCGCATGGGTTGTGGCGAATTTTTAGGATAAATACAAGTGCTCCCCAAAAACATAAGTTTTTTTACACTATTTACATAACTTTCATGAATCACATTATTTTGAATCATCATGTTTTCATAAATAAATTCTGCGCGATAAACGTTATTGGCAACTATTCCTCCAACTTTTGCAGCCGCTAAAAACACATATTCAGGTTTTTCTTCTGAAAAAAAATTAGCAACATCAACTTGGTTTGTTAAATCTAATTCTTTGTGAGTACGCGTTATAATGTTAGAATACCCTTTATTCTTAAGGTTTTCTAAAATAGCACTTCCCACCAAGCCTCTGTGACCTGCAATATAAATTTTAGAATCTTTATTCAAAATAATTTTTAATTTTATACCCTCCGTCTTTTAAATACTGTTGTTTCCCCATTAATTTTAAGTCACTGGTCATCATATCTTCAACTAAACCAGCCAAATCATATTCAGGAACCCAACCTAATTTTTCTTTAGCTTTTGTTGCATCACCTATCAACAATTCAACTTCAGTTGGTCTATAATACTTTTCATCTACAGAAACTACTTCTTTTCCAATCTCTAATTGATATTCTGGATTATTACAAGCCTTAACATACCCCTTCTCATTTGAACCCTCACCTTTAAACTCTAACTCAATACCAACATGCGTAAAACACATTTTAATAAAGTCCCTAACGGATGTTGTCTTTCCTGTCGCAATTACCCAATCTTCAGCTTCCTCAGCTTGAAGAATCATCCACATCATTCTTATATAATCTTTAGCGTGGCCCCAATCCCTTTGAGCATCAAGATTTCCTAGGTATATTTTATCCTGTAATCCCATTGCAATTTTAGAAGTAGCTCTCGTAATTTTTCTTGTAACAAAAGTTTCACCTCGAATTGGTGATTCATGATTAAATAAAATTCCATTACAAGCAAAAATCCCATACGCTTCTCTATAATTAACTGTAATCCAATAAGCGTACATTTTTGCCACAGCATAAGGACTTCTAGGATAAAAGGGTGTGGTTTCTGTTTGTGGTACTTCTTGCACTTTTCCATACAATTCAGAAGTTGAAGCCTGATATACCCTTGTTTTCTTTTCTAGCCCTAAAAGTCTAACTGCTTCAAGAACTCTTAACGTCCCTATTCCATCCGCATTTGCAGTATATTCAGGCATTTCAAAGGAAACATGTACATGACTCATAGCAGCCAAATTATAAATTTCGTCTGGTTGAACCTCTTGAATAATTCTGGTTAAATTGGTGCTATCAGTTAAGTCACCATAATGAAGAAAATATCTTTGATTTTCAACATGAGGATCCTGATATAAATGATCTATTCTATCTGTATTAAACAGAGATGACCTCCGTTTAACACCATGAACTTCATAGCCTTTTTTTAATAGGAACTCACTCAAATAAGCTCCATCTTGTCCTGTTACCCCTGTAATTAGTGCAACTTTTTTTTGCATAATTAATAAAATTTGTTGCAAAAGTATGCATTTGATTTATTCTAAACTCATTTAATTCAATAAGAAATACATTTATCCCTAATTTGTTGCACTTCGTAATTTTAATTAGGTTAGAAATAATTTTATTTGTTTCTAGAATATTACACATCTAAATTAGTATAATATCGTTGTAGACAACTATACTATGATATTTTAAATCCACTCTAAAGGCTCACTCTTTTTTACAGGTGAGAAATATATGATTTTAAAACTAATTTTTCATTGGTTATTAAAGTAATGTTTACGGTGAACTATCCACTGTGTTTTATAAGCTCTTTGCTGTCATCTAATAGATAGATAATCAAAAGACTTCCTAATCATTTCTATTCTTATAATTAACTAGTTTGTTTTTCTTCTGAAACTATTAGGGATACTGGATGAAATGAGTTAACAATGACTTGATATCATCAGTCGCTTCCGTAAACACCTCTTTTAAAATAGGCTCAAACTTTATGGAATGGCATAGCATAATTACCTTTTATTTTTTTTTTGCAATCAACATCTAATCACATCATTTTAGGCAAGAAATATAATTAGACTTATTAAATTAAGTATTGTAAAATGTTTAAAGCTTATATGAACACATAAAATATTATTTTAAACCAACATCCCAGCCGCTACAGTTTCATTCGTAGCATCATCAACCAAAATCACACTTCCAGTGGTTCGATTATCTCTATAGGAATCTATCATTAAAGGTTTTGTTGTGCGTATTTTCACTTTTAAAATATCGTTCATTCCAATACTCACATCGTCAAACTTGCGCTCTAAAGTATTGATATCAATTTTATAAATCACCTCTTTAATCATAGCCTTTTGCTCGTTAGAGGTGTGCTTAATAGTATATTTTGCTCTTGGTTTTGCTGGGTTGTTATTTAACCAACACAACATAACCTCAATATCTTGAAGGGCTTGAGGCTTGTTATTAGAGCGTACAATCATATCGCCTCGACTAATATCTATATCATCTTCTAAGGTTAAGGATACAGACATAGGTGCAAAGGCTTCTTCAAGTGTCCCATTATATATATCGATAGTTTTTATGGTGCTCGTAAACCCAGAAGGCATAACCGTTATCTCATCGCCAGGTCTAAATACACCACTCGCTATGCGTCCTGCATAACCTCTATAATCTCTATGACTTTCGTTCTGTGGTCTTAAAACCGTTTGTACCGGAAAACGTGCATCAATTTTATTCGTATCGCTACTTATATGCAAAGTTTCTAAGGTGTGTAATAGAGGAGCCCCTTGATACCAATCCATGTGCTCGGACCTATTTACCACGTTATCGCCCAACAAAGCCGAAATTGGTATAAATCTAATGTCTTTGATAAGCATTTTAGATGAAAACCCTTCAAATTCGTAAATTAGATTGTTATAAACTTCTTCCGAATATTCCACTAAATCCATCTTATTAATACATACTATTACGTGTGGAATGTGCAATAAAGACGCTATAAATAAATGTCTTTTAGTTTGTTCCACCACGCCGTGTCTAGCATCCACAAGAATAATAGCTGCGTTTGCGGTCGAGGCTCCCGTAACCATATTTCGTGTATATTGAACATGTCCTGGCGTATCGGCAATTATAAATTTTCTTTTCGGGGTTGTAAAATATCGGTAAGCAACATCAATTGTAATCCCTTGCTCTCGTTCATCACGAAGGCCATCGGTAAATAATGCTAAGTCTACCCCTTCATGGCCTCTTTTTTTGCTTGTTTTTTCAATGGCTTGTAATTGGTCTTCAAAAATAGATTTAGAATCATAAAGTAAACGCCCAATTAAGGTACTTTTTCCATCATCTACACTTCCCGCCGTTGTAAAACGTAATAATTGATTATTATCTATCATGTTTAGATTGTGAAATTTTAACAAAGGACCTTTATATCAACATTAAAGGTGCTTTTTCAATATTAGTTGTAGTATTTAAAAATATCCTTGACGCTTACGGTCTTCCATAGCAGATTCAGAGCGCTTATCATCACTTCTATTACCGCGTTCTGTACTTCTCATTCCTGCTACCTCAGAAGCAATTTTATCAAGTGTATCTGCGTCAGATTCATCACCTCCAGTAATAGTAATATCTCCTAAGGTTCTAAAACGTATTTTTTTCGTTACAACCTCTTCATGGTCTTCTAAAATTAAGAAGTCTGAATATGGAATCCAAGTGCCATCACGTCGTATCACTTTTCGTTCATGTGCAAAATAAAGAGATGGTATAGCGATATTTTCGCGTTTAATATAATTCCATACATCCATTTCTGTCCAATTACTTATTGGGAATACTCTAAAGTGTTCTCCTTGAAAATGTTTGCCATTAAAAATGTTCCACAATTCTGGACGTTGATTTTTAGGATCCCATTGTCCAAAATCATCTCGATGTGAGAAAAAACGTTCTTTTGCTCTAGCCTTTTCTTCATCTCGCCTTCCACCACCAATAGCGCAGTCTATTTTATTTGCCTCAATAGCATCTAATAAAGTGGTCGTCTGAAGAGCATTTCGCGTCGCATTTTTACCTTTTTCTTCTGCTACCCTCCCTTCATCAATAGATTCTTGAACAGATCCTACAATAAGTTGTACACCCAATTCCTTTATAATATTATCTCTAAATTGAATGGTTTCAGGGAAGTTATGTCCAGTATCTACATGCATTAAAGAAAATGGAATTTTGGCTGGATAGAATGCTTTTTTAGCTAAATGTGTTACTAAAATAGAATCCTTACCTCCTGAAAATAAAATAACGGGATTTTCAAATTGCGCCCATACTTCACGTAATACGAAAATGGCTTCGCTTTCTAATTCGTCTAAATAATTTAAATAATACTTACTCATTGATCATGGACAATTTTGGAATTATATAATCTACGATACGCTGAGCTGCTGCTTCAACGGATTCGCTTTCCGTTTTAATTTCTATATCTGGGTTTTCTGGTACTTCAAAAGGAGCAGAAATTCCAGTCATATTTTTAATTTCACCTGCTCTAGCTTTTTTATAAAGCCCTTTTACATCACGTCTTTCACACTCTTCAACGCTAGTATTTATGTACACCTCAACAAAGTTAACATCTTTAACGATACTTCTAATGTTCTGACGATCTTTTTTATAAGGCGAAACAAATGCCGCTAAAACCACTAAGCCGGCATCAATCATTAAGTTTGAAACTTCTGCTATTCTTCGAATATTTTCCGTTCTATCTTCTGGCGAAAAAGTTAAATCCTTATTAATACCTTTTCTAATATTATCGCCATCTAAGGTATAGGTTTTAATACCTTGCTGAAATAGTTTCTGTTCTACAACATTAGCAATAGTAGACTTTCCAGAGCCTGAAAGCCCTGTAAACCACAATAAAAGTGTGTTATGGTTATTCGCTTTTATCCTATCTTGATGGGAAATCTGATAGTTATAGGAGGTAATATTTTCTTTCATAAACTAATTATTGTTTACAATATAAATAAAATTATAAACAATCATTGGTCAAAGTATTTTGGTTTAAGAATTCCTAATTATTAACTATATCTTATTACGATTTCTTAACCCATAATCAACTCTATACCATGCACGCTCATGTAGGTAATAAAATAACATTTTTGTAACAACTTCTGCTAAACCAATTTGTAAAGCGGTAAAAGGGTTACCAGAGATTATCCATGCTAAAGTCATTGTGTCTAGTGTACCTACTATTCGCCAAGTTACAGTTTTAGCAAGATGACGCTTTCTACTTTCTAGGGTTACCCCCTCTTGGGATAAGTTAATTTTAAACCAAACACGTTCGTGTAAATAATATAAAATGCTTTTTGTAGTAATTTCAGCTAAACCTATTTTTAATCCAGCATAAGGATCGCCAGTAATAAACCAAGATAATATAATAGTATCTAAGGTACCTATAAACCTCCAAGTAATGGTTTTTGCTATATGTCTTTTATAGGATTTATCTCGCATTATTTACTAACTACAAAATAGCTGTTAAGTAAATTTTCTTTATTGTAAGTTAATGGTTTTTTTGTTTCTTGAGAAATAACTTCAAGGCCAACAGCATTACAAATAGCTTGTCCGGCGGCTGTATCCCACTCCATCGTTGGTGCAAATCGTGGATAAACATCTGCATTTCCTTCTGCAACTAAACAAAATTTTAAAGAGCTACCTTTTGAAACTACCTCAACATTATTCCCTTGCTTTTTTATACTTTCAATAAAGTCTAATGTATCTTGATTCATGTGAGAACGGCTACCCACAACCTGAACTAATTTTGTATTTCCTTCTTTTGGTTGTATTGTTTGAGATACTTCTAAAACCTGCTTAACTGATACATCATGAGAAGTTAAATCTGCTTTAAAAGCTTTATTGGATTCAACATCTGCATAATATATAGTTTTTGTAGCTGGCACATAAATAACACCTAAAAGAGGTTTTCCGTTGGTAATTAAAGCAATATTAACGGTAAATTCTCCATTACGCTTAATGAATTCTTTTGTTCCATCAACCGGGTCAACAACCCAGCAAGTTTCCCATGTTTTTCTTACGGAATAATCTGTTTGCTTATTTTCTTCAGAAATAATTGGAATTTCCGTAGGAATTAGAAAAGAGTTAATAATATCGTTCGCTTTTGTATCAGCTTCAGTTAAAGGAGATTTGTCATCTTTAACTTCTACATTAAAAGCCGTATCATAAACTTCCATGATAACTTTTCCTGCTGCTAATGAAGCCTCCATGGCTATTTGTAAATTTTTATCCATTATAATTTGATAGGGCTTTTTTTAAACTATCTCTCCAATAAGGAATTTCGATATTTAAACTGGTTTTTATTTTGGATTTATCTAACACACTAAAATGAGGTCTTTTAGCTGGTGTTGGGTATTCCTTGGTTTTTATTGGTAATACTTTTATGTTAATATGAGCCTCTTCAAAAATTGCTTTGGCAAAATCGTACCAACTAGCAACACCTTCGTTACTATAATGATAGATTCCGTATTCATGATGATTTGTTGTGATGATTTTTAAAATAGTTTCTGCTAAATCTGTTGCATACGTTGGTGTGCCTATTTGGTCTGCCACAACATTTAATTCATTTCTGTCGTGTGATAATTTTATCATGGTTTTCATGAAATTATTCCCGTTTTCAGAATACAACCAAGACGTTCTAATTATAAAGTGTTGTTTTAAATATTTTACTATCTCTTGTTCTCCTTCCAGCTTTGTTAAAGCGTAAATGCCGGTTGGAATGGTTGTGTCTGCTTCCGTATAGGCTACTGATTTATCTCCTTTAAAAACAAAATCTGTAGAAATCTGTATCAATGTGGTATTATTATCCTTGCAGACTCTTGCAAGGTTACTAGGACCTAGAGTGTTTATTTCCTTCGCTATTTGTTGCTCAGTCTCTGCCTTATCTACAGCTGTATATGCCGCACAATTAATGCAATAATGAATTGTTTTATTGTTAAAAAAATTCTGAACAGCCTTAAAGTCGGTAATATCTAAAGTATCAGAATCTGTATAAATAATATTTAAATTAGAATAATTAGATTCTATATCTTTTATACAAGTTGCTAATTGACCATTTCCTCCTGTGACTAAGATGTTTATCATAATTCAGCATTGTCTAATGTAGGTAAAATTATATCTTTTTCAGAAACAATCAACTCATTATTAGGCAGCTGCCAATCTATATTTAGAGTTGGATCATTATAAATAATTCCTCCTTCAGATTCCTTATTATAATAGTTATCACATTTATATGAAACGATAGCAGTATCACTTAAAACAACAAAGCCATGTGCAAATCCTCTTGGCACATATACCTGTTTCTTATTGTCTTCAGAAAGCTCTATGGTTACATATTGGCCAAAGGTTGAAGAATTTTCTCTAACATCCACTGCTACATCTAATACTTTTCCTTTTATAACTCTTAGCAACTTAGCTTGTGCATGAACACCTCTTTGATAATGTAAACCTCTTAATACACCTTTAGTAGAAAAAGATTCATTATCCTGAATAAACTTTGAAGAAGTACCTGTTAATGTATTAAACTTACTTTCGTTAAAAGATTCAAAAAAATATCCCCTTTTATCTTCAAATATCTTTGGTTCAATTATAAAGCAGCCTTCTAATTTTGTTTCTAGTACATTCATTATTTTTTATTCAAAAGGCCTAATAAATTTTTACCGTATCCACTCTTCATTAAAGGCTCTGCAAGCTCTTTAAATTGTTTTTCTGAGATATAACCCATTTCAAAAGCTGCAGCTTCAATAGAGCCTATTTTAAGCCCTTGACGCTCTTCAATAACCTCAACAAACTGTGAGGCTTGCATTAGTGACTGGAATGTCCCCGTATCTAACCAAGCTGTTCCTCTATCTAGTATGCTAACGCTTAGTTTTCCTTTGCTTAGATAAGCTTTATTTACATCTGTAATTTCAAGTTCTCCTCTATGGCTTGGTTTAATGTTTTTAGCTATTTGAACAACGGAATTATCGTAAAAATAAATACCAGGAACCGCATAATTAGATTTAGGACTCTCAGGTTTTTCTTCTATAGAAATTGCATGACCTTCTTTATCAAACTCTACTACACCATAACGTTCTGGATCATGAACTCTGTAAGCATAAATAATTCCTCCGTCAGGATCATTATTACTTTGCAATAACTCGGATAGACCGGTTCCGTAAAAAATATTATCTCCTAATATTAAAGCAACCTTATCATCTCCTATAAATTCTTCACCAATAATAAAGGCTTCTGCTAAACCATTTGGGTTTTCTTGAACTTCATAAGAAAAGGAACACCCTAAGCGCTTACCATCCCCTAATAAATCCTTAAACAGAGGTAAATCCTTAGGAGTAGAAATTATTAAAATTTCTCTAATACCTGCGTATAATAAGGTTGAAAGTGGATAATAAATCATTGGTTTATCATAAATAGGCATTAGTTGCTTACTTACTGATAAAGTTAATGGGTGAAGTCTCGTTCCTGATCCTCCTGCTAGTATAATTCCTTTCATAGAAAGCTATATTTTTATTACTACGAAGGTGGTAATTAACTATATTGTTTTTCGTAGTACGATTGGTAAGCGCCACTTGTAACGTTATCTAACCAATCTTTGTTAGTTAAATACCAATCGATGGTCTTTTTTAATCCTTGTTCAAAAGTTACGGATGGTTTCCAACCTAATTCTTTATTAATTTTTGATGCGTCAATGGCATATCTTAAATCATGTCCAGGACGATCTTTAACGTAGGTAATCAACTTTTCTGAAGAACCCTTTACTCTCCCTAGAGCAACATCCATTTGTTGGCAAAGCAACTTGACAAGATCGATGTTTTTCCACTCGTTAAAACCTCCGATATTATATGTTTCTCCTTGGTTTCCTTTATGAAAAACTAAATCTATAGCTATGGCATGATCTACAACATAAAGCCAGTCTCTAGTATAATTTCCATCACCATAAACAGGTAATGGCTTATTATGAATTATATTATTAATAAATAGCGGGATTAGTTTTTCTGGGAATTGATTTTGCCCATAGTTATTAGAACAATTTGTAATTACGTAAGGCAGGCCATAAGTTTCACCATAGGCTCTTACAAAATGATCGGAACTTGCTTTTGAAGCGGAATACGGAGAGTTTGGATCGTATGAAGTTGTTTCTGTAAACAAACCAGTTTCTCCTAAGGTTCCATAAACCTCATCGGTACTAATATGATAAAATAGTTTATTATTGAAATTATCTTTCCAAAGATTTTTAAACGCATTTAATAAAACCATGGTTCCAATAACATTTGTTTTTACAAATGCTAAAGGATCTGTAATAGATCTATCAACATGAGATTCTGCTGCCAAATGAATTACAGCATCAAATTGATGCTCTGTAAAAAGGGCATTAATAAAACCTTCGTTAGTAATATCTCCTTTTATAAATGTATAATTAGAAGCGTTTTCTACATCTGTAAGATTCTCTAAGTTCCCAGCATAGGTTAAACTATCTAAATTAAAAACATGGTAATCTGGATATTTGTTTACAAATAACCTAACGACATGAGAACCAATAAAACCAGCTCCACCAGTAATTAATATAGATTTATTATGCTTCATATCTAGAAATAAATCTAATTATATTTCTAAATAAAAAGCCTAAACAAAGTAAAACGAAACTAGCTAAAGGGAATATAATTAAGTACTTACTCCATATAGAAGTATATTTCGCTCCTGTATCCTGAAAGCTAGAAAGTGTGTCAAAATAAACATCTTCTTCTACCTTCTGAGCATCCAATTCACCTAAAGCCTCTCTTAATTGCATACTTTCCTTAAGTAAATCATATTCCCTAGTTTTTGTTCTTTCCTGAATAAAAGTCATTCCATCTTTGGTAGTATAGGAACCTTGATTGGAACTTGTTTCTTCAGCCATAACATTTATATAAACTTTTTGTAAAGAATCAACTTGTCTAATAGACGACAAAATCCGATTCCTTTCAATGGAAATCAAGGAATCCCTTTTTTGCATCTTCTTCACAGAATAAGTATTTGTGAACGTGTTATTTAACCCCTCCTCTAATGACCTAAAAATATCCTTCTTATATGAAAAAACCTCAATCTCGAACACATCGCCAGAATAAATACTTCTATTTTCTACGAACTCTTCAAAACTAATGTTCTGAGCTCTTGTACTATCAATAGATCTTAAAAAACTATCATATTGAACTATTTTATCGTTCTCATTTTCTGGACCTGCATTAATGCCGAAGCTAATAATTTGTTTAGCCTCCTCTTCATTAAGGTTAAAAATCTCTTCTATTTGATGATAATCCTTTTCATTTATTAAGGCATTATAATACTTGATGTTAGTAACCAACTGATACTTCGAATCAAAATAAGGCTTTACAAGCATTTGAGAGGTGTACACTTCTCGTTGGGTTCTTTGAAGTACATAACCTAAAATAGCAGAAACTAACATGATTATAGCAATTAACTTGAAGTTTCTAACTAGAGGCTTTAATGCATAAATAAAGAAGGAAAATATGCCTTTAAAAATGCTAAGGAAAAAATTAAAAACCTTGTTGATACTTTTTCCAAAATAATCGAATAGAACTAGAACGTCTACTTCTTCGGTGTTTTTGTTTTGTTCTGGTAAATTTTTACTCATTTTGAGGTTAAGATGTTAGTTAAATATTTGTTGTAATATTTTTCTTGTTATTAAATATGTGGGTTTAACACCTGTAGTTCCAAGACCTCCAGACGCCAAAGTACTTCCTGTTTCTAACGGATTATCACTAGCGTAATAGGCGTATCGTACCTTCACTTTTGGATTGATGCTTCTTCTAACCTTTGACGCCGCTTGAATAGCTTTCTGATAATGGGCACCTTCCATTTCAAGACCGATAACGTTCCATGTGGAATTAAAAAAGAATTTCAAAATCTCCTTATTCTGTAAAGAAGTTCCTAAAACCGTAATCATGGTTCCTTCATAAACGTCTACGTCGTTACCTTCTAGGTCTTTTTTGCTTAATTCGTTTTTAAATGGATAATTATCTGCTGTCCCTTCAAAAATATGCGCTGAAGGAATCATAATATCTCCTTTACCACCTTCTAGAATTCCAGCTTTCCCCATAATTGAAATAGACTCTACGTTTAAGTGAATTTTATTTCCATTAATTTGGATAGGCTTTAACAGTTCGTCAATGGTTTCGTAGGCTTGTTCTCCAAAAGCATAATCCATTACAAATATTACTGGCTTTTCTTCTTTTTTGAAACGCTCACTTACTTCAATATCTACAGTTGAAAAATCAATTTTGGCCGTATCAAAAATTTGTACATCGATATTAGTTCCAGAACTGTCTGGAATATAAATCATGCCGTTCTGCAATGCTTCTTTGGTTACTTTATTACGTAATTCTTGATTGCTTTTGTGGCTTATAGCTTCATAAACCTCAAATATGTTTTTCTTTTTTGCAAAAGTTTTTAAGGCATTTGGAGCGAAAATTGAATTCATTACACTGTGCATATTAGCACTAATGATATGGATTGGTCGCTCTAACAAGTCGTTTTTATAAAGAATTTCCTTTATGTTATTAGACCAAACTTCACCATGAATATGATGTCCAAGACGCTCTCTAAGCACCGGACTAAAAGTAACTGTACGTTTATTATCGTTTACCACTTCTTCAATGGCTAACTTACCTAACCAGTAGACTATGTGCAATAATCTCTCTGGTTGAGAATCTAACGCAAACTGATCGTAAACCGTAAGTATTTCATTAAAAGTTCTGCCTAAAATATTTGCAGTATGCGAAATTGCTATTTCTCTTTCTTCTAGTGTAAGTTTCTTTTTAGATAAAACTGCTTTCTCAAGTTTTTTCCAATCTCTAGTAGTATTTCCTGTTTCGTCTATTAATACACGCTTACTGATTTTATGAGATTCAATAAACACAAAAGTAAGATGAGTTAGTATGTCGTATATTTCTGAGCGTCCACGAGTAATTTCTATATTCATTTGCTCCTCATCAATACGATAACAGTTACGTCTTCTTTTTGGTGGAATGATAACTTTAAAATGAGAGTTTGCATACCCCTCATCACTGGTTAAATTTATAAATGTACATTCTTCAATACCTTGAGGCAACCTATCCACAACATATAACAAACCTTCTAATTCGGCTTTTTCCTCTCCAATTGATCCATAAATCTCTGGCTTTAATTGCAATAAAGACTCACGAAGGGTCTCACCTGAAACTCCCATAGGTTTGTAAAAACCTCTGTTAAACAGATGCCTCATAGTGATATACATCCTTTCTATGGCATTCGAGCTTTCTTGAGCTCTCGTTCTATCATGATGTTTAATTTTATTCATAAAAATAGTTTAGCTAACAAATATAGTATTATTTAATCAGATTTTGAGATTCTAAAACCTCAGCAATCTTTCTGTCGTTAGCAAGTCTTGCTATTTTATTTTGTCCACCTAGTTTTCCAATAGATTTCATATAATCTTGAAAGCCATTTTTCTTTACTTGAGAAATTTTTAAAGGCTGAAGGACTTTTCCTTTTATTAAATCGAAGTAATAACTGTTCTGTTTTTGCAAGGAATCATCCATAATTTTTGAAAATACCGCCATATCAGCAGGTGTTTTTTCGAATTCTATAAACCATTCATGATACGGCAACCCTTGTTCTGGGTTAATTTGTGGAGCTACAGTAAACTCTGTAATTTGAGCATCAGTGCCAAGTACAGCTGCTTCTAGGGCCTGTTCTACTTCTTTGCCAATAACATGTTCTCCAAAGGCTGAAATAAAATGTTTTATTCTTCCCGATACGATTACTCGATAAGGTTTTAATGATGTAAACTCTACCGTGTCTCCCACATTATAGGCCCAAAGCCCTGCATTTGTAGATACAATTAGTACGTAATTTACTCCAAGCTCAACATCTTTTATCGTAAGGCGTTTCGGGTTTTGTGTATAAAACTCATCTGCTTTTATAAATTCATAGAAAATACCCGAGTTAAGTTGGAGCAACATTCCTCTCTCATTTTGCTTATCTTGAAAGGCAAAAAATCCTTCACTTGCAGGAAATAATTCAATGCTATCAACTTTTCTCCCAATTAATTTTTCAAATTTGGCTCTGTATGGTTCGTAATTAACTCCTCCAAAAATAAATAAATTGAAGTTTTTAAAAACATCACCTACTTTTTTACCCGTTTTCTCTTGAATTTTTTCAAAATACATTTGAACCCAAGAAGGAATTCCAGAAATGACTGTCATGTTTTCTGGTAACGTTTCATCAACTATTGCACTTACTTTGGTTTCCCAATCTTCAATACAATTGGTTTCCCATGATGGCATTCTATTTTTTTGAAGATATTTGGGCACATAATGAGCAACAATTCCTGAAAGTCGGCCTAATTGAATTCCGTTTTTCTTTTCTAAAATTGGACTCCCTTGTAAGAAAATCATTTTTCCATCTACAAACTTGCTGTTTCCAGTTTCTGCAATGTACATTAAAATAGCATTTCTAGCCGCATCGATATGTGTAGGCATGCTTTCTTTAGTAATCGGGATGTATTTAGCTCCCGAAGTGGTTCCTGAAGTTTTTGCAAAATAAAGAGGCTTTCCTTTCCATAAAATATCCTTTTCTCCTGCCACCACACGTTCAACGTAAGGTTTCAAATCTTCATAATCCCTTACTGGAACTTGTTTCACAAAATCTGCATGCGACTTGATACTTAAAAAATCATGATCCTTTCCAAATTGGGTTGTAGTAGCCGTACTAATCAAGGATTGAAATACCGTTTCCTGAGTTTCAATAGGTTTATTGGCCCATTTTAAAATGGACTTAGAAACGTGTTTTGCAAAAGGTTTGGCTAAGGCCGCTTTAAGTGAAAACATTAGTTAAAATCTATAAAATTAGTTGGGTTTATTGGATAACCATCTTTCCAAAGTTCGAAATGTAAATGTGGACCTGACGTAAGTTCGCCTGTGTTTCCTGACATAGCTATGACCTCTCCTGCTTTAACCAATTCGCCCTGTAACTTCGTTAAAGAGGCGTTGTGCTTGTAAACAGAAATTAATCCATCACTATGTTCTATAATGATAACGTTTCCTGTTTGAACTGTCCATTCTGCGAAAATTATAGTACCATCGGCTGTTGCTTTTATAGGCGTATTTGTATCAACAATAATATCTACAGCATAATGTTTTTCTTCAAAATTATACGGCTCAGAAATAGCACCTGTAACGGGAGGAAATAATACGAAATTAATTTTAGAAGTGGCTGTTTCAAATAAATTGTATTTATCTTCCTTTGCAACTTTTTCTCTTAAAAGTGAATCTTCTTTGGATGGTCTTAAATCTATTTCAGAAACATTAATTCGAGCTTCTTCCAAGATTGAATCTCTATTAAAATCTATTGAACTTATTTCTCCTTGAAGAACCTTTTTTATTGATGAATAATATCTTTCATTTACAGCAATTAACTGTTGTAAGGAATCTGTTTTATAAGTGAGTTCTACAGCTTGTTTTTTTAAACTAGTTGATGAATACCCAGGAATGTATTCGCGCAAAGAAGTAAACGCAATTAATAAGGTTGTACCCGTAATTAAAAGAATTGCCGATAATGACATGACTACAAACACGTTTAAACGCGTTAATTTAAACGATAATCTCTCCTCAAAAGTATCTTCATTAAGAATCACCAATCGATACTTATGAAGTAGTTTCTTTCTAAACTTTTTGGTTTCCTTGTTTTTCTTTGCCATTCTTCTAACAAAATTAAATAAAATATCTCAGTAGCCGATATGCAATATGCTAAAGTTCTTGTTAAAACGATATATTTAAACTTTAATTATTAACTTTGCTTTTTAAAATAAATCTATATGACTTTATATATCCTACCTTTAGCTATTGGACCATGGCAAATAGCACTTATTGTTGTTATTGTGTTATTATTATTTGGTGGTAAAAAAATTCCAGAATTAATGCGTGGATTAGGAAGCGGCATTAAGGAGTTTAAAGACGCTAGTAAAGAAGAAGATAAAACAAAAGAACCTAAAGAATAAGGTGCTTTTGTAACACAAAAAAACCCAACATTGTTAATATGTTGGGTTTTTTTGTTGTCTGAAATGAACTTTAATTATTCTTTTATTTTAAGCGAACGGATGATTGCTTCCAATTCAAACATATAGTCACGCTTTTCTACAGATGGTGCAAAAGCAAAGCCCTCTATTACCAATAGTCTATTATTAATTTTATCTTCAATAACGTAGTTAATAAAAGGACCGGACATAAACGCATTTTTTACATCCCAAAGACCTTTAGTTTCAATTGCTGGTTTATTATCTATAATGGTCTCAAAAATGGCTGGAGCGTAGGCTTCTTCTGTAATCATAAAGGCATCTTCGGTTGGCCCTGGAATATGAGCTTTACCAATAGAATCTCGTAATTTAATTATCTGATCTACTAAACTGTCGTCTTTCTTAATGGCATTAAATGGTAATTCAAAAATCATCAAGTTGGTTGTTCCAGTAGTTATATCCTTTCTAATCCAATAAAAATGATCTTCTTCTTTAGCTATTCTATAGGCCGAAGGAAATTTAATATTTATTCCCAACTTTTCTTCTATCGTGTTGCTTGTATGAAGCGATAAAGAAATACGTCGTTGTTTTTCTTTAATTTCTTCGCTTTTAAAAGATGCAATTATTTTCTGTGAATTAGCTTCAATTTGCTCTATAATTTCCTTGTCTGTTTTTCCGGAAACCAAAACAACTTTTTGTGGTTGAGCATAAACATCTGACACTATTTTCACTGCTGCCTCAGCCCCCTTTTCTATTTTAAAAACTGTTCTATTTTTAGTTACAAAGCCATTAAATACAACTGGGGGAATTTGGCTCATTGTAAACAAGGGTTCGTCCTGTGGTAAACCATCTACTGGTGCTGCAAGAGTGTTTCTTATTGCTTCACCCACTGATCCTTCCCATAAATCGTTTTCTATTACAATGGATAAATTATTGATGTTTCCAGAAGAACTTGGTAAAAGTTTTTGATTAGAATTCGAGTTATTGCCGCAACTTAATATGAGCAAAAATGTAAAGAATATCAGTGTTTGTTTCATTGGTTATAAAGTTTTTTACACGAAATTTCATAGATTAACCTTCAAATATATAGTGTAATATGAAGAAAATTATACTTATGAAATTCTAGGTTTCAATTTAAGTTTATCCTTTAGAAACTTTAAGTTTCATTCCAGGCTTTAGATTATTACCGCTAATACCGTTCCAATCTCGAATATTTTGAACAGAAACTCCTGGAAACTTTTGTGATATGCTCCAAAGTGAGTCGCCACTTCGTACTGTATAAATTTTTTGACTCCCCGAAGAAGCCGATTTTACTGGAGTACTGCTTGCTTGTTGCGAAGTTACAGGGTTTCTAGGATAGATAGTTAAGCGCTGCCCTATTTTTATATTATTGCTACGCAATCCATTCCATTGTTTTAATTGACTTACACGAACGCTATATTTTCGTGCTATATATCCTAAATTATCTCCACTTTTTACGCGGTAGGTTATTTTAGATTTTGATTCAAAAAATTGTGGTAATGGTTTTTCACGAGTATTTAATTCAGCTTTAGCAGCTTCGTAAATAGTAGATTCATTTGCCACAAATGCTCCAATAGAAGTGCGAGGCAACCTTAAATAATAATTCTTGTTTTCAATAACTGGAATAATATCTAATTTATACGATGGGTTTAAAAACTGTAATTGCTCAATTGGCAATTTTGTAGCTTCAGCAACCTGATCCAAACTTATCATTTGTTTGATTCTTATCGTATCTGTTTCCACGCCGTGAAATCTTGGTCTTTCCGATACAAATCCATGTTCTTCAGCATATTCAAAAATATACATAGTAGCTAAAAATGCCGGTACATATCCTGCAGTTTCCCTAGGTAAATTGTGACGAATGTTCCAATAATTTTCATAGCCACCAGATCGTCTGATAGCTTTCGACACGTTACCAGGACCAGAATTATAAGCTGCTAAAGCTAAATCCCAATCGCCAAATATTTCATAAAGCTTGGATAAATATACAGCAGCTGTAGTGGTTGATTTTATTGGGTCGCTACGTTCATCTACATAGCTACTAACCTCCAAGCCATATTGTTTTCCTGTAGCATACATAAATTGCCATAATCCTGTTGCTCCTACTCGAGATTTTGCACGAGGATTTAAGGCCGATTCCACTATGGCTAAATACTTCATTTCCAAAGGAATGTTATAGGCGTCCATTTCGCGTTCAAACATTGGGAAATAGAATGCACTTAAACCCATAATTCGCTCAAAATAAGCTCTTCTATTTTTTAGGAAGTTTTTAATTACGCTTTCTAAAGACGCATTATATTCAACATTAAACGGAGTTCTAGCATTTAACCTAGCAAGCCTTGCTTTTAAAGTATCTGTAGTTAATTCTGGATATTCAACGGTCTTATAATCTAAATCTGAAACCGTTTTATAAATGGTATCAAACAGGGTGTTATTATATAATTCTTCTAACCATTTTTTATCAAATTCTGAAGCTAACTCAATGTCTTTAAGTGAATCTAATTCTGATAGTTTAGGAACTGCCTCAATTTTTTTTACATAATGGTTTTTCCCATCAATAATGGTATCAACAACATAGTTTTCACCTTCAACTAATTCTGCTTTGCTTAACTTTTCATTCAGTTTTTTCACTTCCAAAGAGTCCTGAGCGTAGGAAATACTTACACTAAACAACATTAAAAAGCTACAGATTCTATTTAAATACATATTTTTTCTTATTTCAATATGATTAACGTTTTAATACTTCATTTCTTGCTTGATCATGATTTATAATTCCAAAATTCACTTATAAGAAAGTCTTTTTAAAACTGTTCATATTATAATTTGAGGGGGTTAATTCTCTAATATAGCTGCAATTCCAGGAAGAGTTTTTCCTTCAAGACTTTCAAGCATGGCTCCACCACCCGTGCTAACATAACTTACTTTGTTTTCAAAACCAAATTGTTTAACAGCAGCAACAGAGTCTCCTCCTCCTACTAGTGAAAACGCTCCGTTTTTAGTTGATTCTGCAATGGCGTAACCTAAAGCAATAGTTCCTTTAGCAAAGTTTGGCATTTCAAAAACTCCTAAAGGCCCATTCCATAAAATAGTTTTAGACTTTAAAACAACTTGTGCAAAAAGTTCTTCGGTATTTGGACCTATATCTAGCCCCATCCATCCATCAGGAATATTATTAACATTGCAAGTATTTGTGTGTGCATTATTGCTAAATGCATCAGCAATTATAGCATCAACAGGTAAATGCACCACTACATTTTTTGCTTTAGCTTTCTCTAATATCTCTATAGCTAAGTCTAATTTATCATCTTCAACTAGGGAGTTACCAATTTTACCACCTTGAGCCTTTATAAAAGTAAAGGTCATTCCTCCACCAATAATTAAATGATCTATTTTATCTAAAATATTATCGATAATAGTAATTTTAGAGGACACTTTTGCTCCACCAAGAATAGCACAAACAGGCTTCTGACCCGTTTGCATTACTTTATCAATACTCTTAATTTCTTGTTCTAATAAGAATCCAAAGCATTTTTTCTCTGGGAAAAATTGAGCAATCACTGCTGTAGATGCATGCGCTCTATGTGCTGTACCAAAAGCATCATTTACATAAATATCTCCTAAACTTGAAAGTTTTTTTGCAAAAGCATCATCTCCCGATTTCTCTTCATCATGATATCGTAAGTTCTCCAATAATAAAATCTGACCTGCTTGTAGATTTTTAGCTGCATTCTGTGCTTCTTCACCAATACAATTGGAAACAAATTTAACTTCAACTCCCATAATATCCTCTACCTTATCTACAATATGCTTTAAAGAAAACTCTTCTTCTTGAGCTTTTGGTCGTCCTAAATGAGACATTAAAATACAACTTCCACCATCTTCAAGAATTTTAATAATGGTTGGTTTAGCCGATTTAATTCTAGTATCATCAGTTACCTTAAAGTCGTCATTTAAGGGTACATTAAAATCTACGCGTATTAGCGCTTTTTTATTTTTAAAATTGAAGTCGTTTAGCGTTTTCATAAGTTTAGAGTTTAATTGACAAATATAAATTTTTCATTTCATAAAAAGAGCCGAATTCTTTTATCTTTGCTTCATGCTGTTTAGTGAAATTTTAGGTCAGGAATATATAAAAAACCACTTAATTCAAAGTGCTGATAACGGTCGTGTACCGCACGCGCAACTTTTTGTTGGTCCAGAAGGCTCAGGAACTTTACCTATGGCCATTGCTTATGCGCAGTACTTGTTGTGCAAAAATACTGAAGGCGAGAATACTGGTGGAAATGAATCTTGTAATATAAAATTCAAGAATTTTTCACACCCAGACTTACACTTTGCTTTTCCAGTTGCAACTAACGATAAGGTTAAAAAACATCCTGTTTCCAATCTGTTTCTAGAAGAATGGCGCGAATTATTAAGCGAACAGCCATACGGAAATTTATACGATTGGTACAAAAAGCTAGGTATAGATAACAAGCAAGGGCAAATTGGTGTAGATGAAGCTACAGAGGTTTTAAAGTCATTATCCCTTAAATCTTATGAAGGCGGGTTTAAAGTAATGATTATATGGATGGCAGAAAAAATGAACACTGCAGCATCGAATAAACTTTTAAAGCTAATTGAAGAACCACCTAACAAAACCATATTCATTCTTATAACAGAGGATGAAGAACAAATTATAAATACGATAAGATCTAGATGCCAAGCATTACATTTTCCTCCTTTAGCAGAAGATGTTATTAAAGAAGCGCTTATCCGAAATTACAATTTAGAACAGGCTGAAGCTACAAGAATTGCAATTCAAGCAAATGGAAACTATAATAAAGCCTGCGACTTAGTTTATCAAGACAGCGAAGATACTACGTTTGAAACTTGGTTTATTTTTTGGATTAGAAGTGCATTTAAAGCAAAAGGAAACAAAGCTGCCATTCACGACTTGATTTCATGGAGCGATGATATTTCTAAAACGGGTCGTGAAACCCAAAAGCAATTTTTACAGTTTTGCATGGTTCTATTTAGACAAGCACTTTTATTAAATTATCAAGCCGACAGTTTGGTTTATATAGAAACTAAAACAAAAGGCTTTGAATTGCAAAAATTTGCTCCGTTTGTCCATGGTGGAAACATTCTTGAAATTACACAAGAATTGCAAGATGCTATATATCATATTGAGCGAAACGGAAGTTCTAAAATTATTCTTACCGATCTTTCCATAAAACTAACTCGACTTTTACATAAAAAGGACAATTAAAATGGCAAACCCAAAAACCTGGTTTGTTATTATAAATCCTACTTCCGGAAATGGCTTAAGTAAGAGGAAATGGCCTGAAATTCAAAATCTTCTAAGAAATTACCTTTTCAATTTTGAATTTTCATTTACTCAGCATGCTAACCATAGTTCAGAAATAGTGCAATATGCAATAAAAAAAGGTTTTAGGAATTTTATTTGTATTGGTGGAGACGGAACATTACACAATATGCTTAATGGTATAATGCTTCAAAAAAGTATTACTACAACAGATATTCATGTAGGTGTTATTCCTATTGGCACAGGAAATGATTGGGTTAAAACACATCACATTTCCACCGACTTTAAAAAAGCCATTCAGACTATTAAAAAGGGGAATATAACACAACAAGATGTTGGAAAATTAGAAGTTCTAAACAAGGCTAAAAAGCCTGTATATTTTATAAATCTTGCGGGAATTGGCTTTGATGGTTACATAGTAAGCAAGGTTAATAAATACAAGAAATTTGGAGCTCTAGCTTATCTAATTGGTGCACTTTGGGGCTTATTCTCATTTAAAAATTTTTGTTCTAAAGTAATAATAAACTCAAAAGTAATTGAAAATAAATCCCTTATGATTATAATTGGAATAGGTAAATACGCTGGTGGTGGAATGCAATTAACACAAGCTTCAAATCCGTTTGATGGCCTATTTGATGTTAGCATTGTAAAAAACATTAGCAAGGCTGATATTATAAAAAACATTTCAAAACTATTTAATGGTAAGCTTACAAGCCATGAAAAAGTGGAATCCTTTAAAACCGATTCTATTTATATAGAAGTTTTAGATAATACAAAACCATTTATTGAAACGGACGGAGAAATAATTGGGACTGGAAATATCCATATTTCGATAATAAAAAATGCATTTTCATTTTACTGTTAAACAAAAAAGCGCCAAACTTACGTTTGGCGCTTTTAAATTCCATTAAATCTTGTAACTACTATTTTTTATAGTCGTTATTTAAAGCTTCTAAAATGGTTTGAGTTAAATCATTAGCTTCTGTTCCGTACATAACACTTCCCGCATCGTTACTTCCAAAAATATAAGTATAACCATTTTTCTCACCATACTCCTTTACATATTTTTTAACCTTAGAGATTAAAGAATCGATTTGAGCTTGACTTTCTTGTTGAATTTCTAACTCATCAGATTGGATACGTTGTTGTAACATTTGTTGTTTTTGACTCAACACTTGGTATTCTTGCTGTGCTTGAGCATCAGTCATTTTTCTAGCTCTTTCTTGAAAAGCTTGTGCTTCTACTTGGAAAGCTCTACCAATACTATCTGTTCTTTTTTGAAATGTTTCAACCTTTGTTTTGAATTTTGCCTCAATATCAATTTTCTCTTGATATTTATTGATTAATTCTCCGTTATCTACAAATCCTGTTTTTAAGGATGATTCACACGAAGACAAAGTAACAATTGCCAAAGCAACTAAAAATATGTTTTTCATTATTTGATTTTTAATTTTGCGCAAATGTAGAAAAGTAAAGTGTATAGTGTTAAAAAATACCTAAAAATTTACACCATAATAATTATCTATTAGAAATCCCTATTAAATAAATTCCATTGATTAAAAACAGCTTAATTAGACGCGTTTTACGCGTGTTTTATAAATTTTAGTAGTTCTTGGTTGTTTAAGATGAAAATCTCTCAAATAAACGCTTTAAATAAAGAATCACTTGTTTTTTATCACATAAATAAGCGAAGAATACTCACCAGATTGCTTAGCCTTCAAATTTGAGATGAACCCTACCCTAAAAGCATTAAAAACATTTAAAGAGCCCTTTTTATATTTTTCTGAAAGCATACTCACATAATATGAATCAAAAACCATTGGTAGGATTTTTACTACTTTCATATTTTTTGTTGAAATCAACTTTGAAATAGATTCTTTAGAAAAATGCCAGAGATGTCTTGGAACATCAAAAGCAGCCCAAAAATTTTTGTAATGCAACGCATCATAACTTTTATGATTTGGAACAGCAACTATTAAAGAACCATTAGGTTTCAGTAATCGCTTAAAAATTGCAAGCTGATCTTCTAAATTTGGTAAATGTTCTAAAACATGCCAAAGAGTAATTACATCGAAACTATGTTCATTAAATTTTAAAAGTTGCTCAATATTATATACAGATTCATTTGTTTTTTGATTTGCAATTTTCCTTGCATGATCATTAGGTTCGATTCCAAGAACGCTCCAATTATCTTTTTGAGCAGTTTGCAAAAAATCGCCTGTACCACATCCTACATCTAATAATGTTTTCTCTTTAAGATTTTCCTTTATTCCATTTTGAATCAAAACAGAATTTATCAGTTTTAGCTTGCGTTTCAATGAAACGTTCCTCACTAAGTGATACACATTTTCCAATAAGTTCCTTTTGGAATCTGTATGCGAAATATAGTCTTCGGTTTTATAATATTCCGGAAGTTGGTTTTCGTTTGGTTGCGGAATTGTTTCTAGAAACCCGTAAATTTCATTTTCAATTAATTGAAACTCCTCGCCAGAAACAGAATAATCTTTAACTTTTAAATACACTTTTCTATCCTTCATAAAACCAATACCGTCTATCCGAAATAATAAATCGCCTTCTGTTCCACGTGGAACATATGTAAAAATAACTTAAATTTATCGGCCCATATAAACTAAAAGCACCGAAACGTCGCTTGGAGAAACACCACTAATTCGAGATGCTTGAGAAATAGTTACAGGTTGAATTTGATTTAATTTTTCTCTAGCCTCCATACTCATAGATTTCAATTTAGAATAATCAAAATTCTTAGGGATTTTTATATTCTCCAGCCTATGAAGTTTATCCGCATTATTTTTTTCCTTTTCTATATAACCAGAATACTTAATTTGAATTTCAGCTTGCTCTATAACTTCATTATCCAGATCATGTGTTTCTATATATTCATTCACAGAAACAACTTGACGCATATCATCAATAGTAATATTCGGTCGAGAAAATATTTTAAACATCTTATCTGATTGATTCATCAAAGCAGACCCTTTAGCTTCAAGAATTGGATTAATTTCTTCATGTTTAACACTAGTGTCTTCAAAAAACTTTACAAATGCTTTAGATTCTTTTTCTTTTTCTTCCATACGGCCCATTCTATTTTCAGAAGCTAAACCAATAGAAAAAGACATAGGGGTTAAACGAAAATCAGCATTATCTTGACGAAGCAAAGTTCTGTATTCCGCTCGCGAAGTAAACATTCTATATGGCTCTTCTGTACCCTTAGTAATTAAATCATCAATTAAAACACCTATATATGCTTCACTTCTACTTAAAGTAAATGGATCTTTCTCTTGAATTTTTAAAGATGCATTAATACCAGCCATCAATCCTTGTGAAGCTGCTTCCTCATAACCTGTGGTACCATTAATTTGCCCTGCAAAATACAAACCTTCAATTAATTTAGTTTCTAAAGTATGCTGTAATTGTGTTGGTGGAAAATAATCGTACTCTATAGCATAACCTGGACGAAAGAATTTCACATTCTCAAATCCCACTACAGAACTTAAAGCTTTAAACTGAACATCCTCTGGTAAGGAAGTTGAAAATCCATTGACATACATTTCAACAGTATTCCAACCTTCAGGCTCCACAAATATTTGATGTCTATCTTTATCAGCAAAACGATTTATTTTATCTTCAATAGAAGGACAATATCTTGGTCCCAAACTTTTAATTCTACCATTAAACATTGGAGACCTATCAAAACCTTCACGAAGTAGATCGTGAACTTCCGGACTAGTAAAGGTCATATAACAAGAACGTTGTTTTGTTAGCGGTTTAGTAACATCCAAAAAAGAGAATTTCTCAGGTTTTTCATCTCCAGGCTGCTCGATCATTTTAGAAAAATCTAAAGACCTTCCATCCACTCTTGGAGGTGTTCCTGTTTTCATTCTACCAGACTCAAAACCCAAACTAACCAATTGTTCGGTAATTCCAGTAGCAGCTTTTTCACCAGCTCTACCTCCACCGAAATTTTTATCACCAATATGAATTAAACCGTTCAAAAAAGTTCCATTAGTTAAGACTACCGATTTAGCTTTTATTTCAATTCCAAGAGATGTTTTTACACCTACAACTTTATGGTTTTCTATCAACAATCCAGAAACCATATCTTGGTAAAAATCCAAATTCTTAGTATTCTCTAACATCAATCTCCAGTCCTCAGCAAAACGCATTCTGTCACTCTGAACTCTCGGACTCCACATTGCAGGACCTTTAGATTTATTCAGCATTTTGAATTGAATGGCCGATGTATCACTAACAATTCCACTATAACCACCCAAAGCATCAATCTCTCTTACTATTTGTCCTTTTGCAATCCCACCCATTGCAGGGTTACAAGACATTTGTGCAATGTTTTGCAAATTCATGGTAATAAGTAAAGTTTTACTACCCATGTTAGCAGCCGCCGCAGCAGCTTCACTACCGGCATGACCACCTCCTACTACAACAACATCATATATTGAATTAAACATAATTCTCTTCTAATCTTTAATTGGATTCGATAATTCCTAAATCATTGTTCCACGTGGAACAATTTCTGAATTAACCCTCAATAATAGAGGCTTTAAAATAAAATAACTTGCAAATATACGTTGATTTACTGCTTATTAGCAAGTAATTGTAGATAATAATTCTCTTTTTCGCGCATTAACAATTCTTCATCAGAAGATTTGTCTTTATAACCACAGTAGTGTAATACGCCGTGTACCATAACACGATGTAGCTCTTCATTAAAAGAAACATTAAAATCCTTTGCATTATCTTCAACTCTTTCAGTAGATATATATATATCACCTTGTATCATTTTACCTACTGTATAATCAAAACTAATAATGTCCGTTAAGGTATCATGCTCTAAAAATTCTAGATTCAATTTAAGCAAGTAATCATCGTTGCAAAAAATATAATTAATTTCCCCTAACTTGAAATTCTCTTCTAAAATAACTGATTCTATCCAAGAGGAAATCTCAGCATCATTATTAAGTTGAAAATCGTTTTCTGAATTATAACTAATCATTATCTTGTTTGAAATAGTCTTTGACTTTTTTATTATAAACTGGGCGCAAAGGTAAACTTTGTCTGTTTAATATTTCGTTAGTATTAAAATATTCTTTCGCTTTAGGGATTACATTATTAGTATTATTATCAAAATCGGTGGTGTTCGTCTCGGCCTTTCGCTTGGTATCTTGCCCTTGTTGAAAAGTAGCGTTTTCCATTTTTAATAATTGATGTTGAAGATTCATCATTTTTTCAAGCGTTCGTTGAGTGAAACCTTTATTCAATAAATCCATTTCCACCTGCTCCATTTGTTTTAGTAAATTGTTACCAGCTGGATTCATTCCTTCCTTAGCCAAACGGTTTTCCAAGGCCTGTCTTATTTGTTGTTGCTGTTGATAAATTTCGAATAATTTTCCGTGCAAATCATCTGACATAGAACCCTCTCCTTCTCCTTGCTTTTGACCCCCACTACCCGGTTTCCCATCATTTCCATCTTGACCATTCTTGTCTCCCTTATCCCCCTTTTCTCCGTCTTTTCCCTTATCTTTAGGTTGGCCTTCCTCTCCTTGTTTCATAGCCTCTCCCATTTGTTTATTCAATTCCTCCTGACTCATAATAATATCAGGTAAGCCTTGTTCTGGTTTTCCCTGTCCACCTGAACCTTGACCACTAGCTTGCATTTGCATAGAGTCCATTACATCACTTAAAAAATTAGCCAAATTATTAGCCGCAGTAATAGTGTATTGTTGATTAGACACACCTTTGAAAATATTATTATCCGAAAATTGATCCAAGGATTTATCAATATTATAGAACACTTCAGAAATTTCTTTATTTACAAATTCTGAAAGTTTAGGTTGCCTTAAGGATAAGGAAAATAAACTATCATCAATATGAGAAAAGTGTTCCTTTAAGGTGTGCTGCTTTTTTAAATATTCAGCATATTTATTATGATTAACTTCGATACTTTTAAACTGATTCATTAAATCCTCTTGATCGAAAGAAAATAAAATAAGATTATCGAGAACCTGGCGAAGCATATCAATATCTTCTTGCATTTGCTCCGCACCACCACCCATCATTTCCATTCCAGCTTGCATTTTCTCGCTCATATTTTTCATTTTCTGACCCGCTTGTTTTTGTTTTTTCGAGGCGTTTTTTTGATTTTCTTGAGCGTCTTGTTCCTGACTTTGTTCTTCGTTCTTTTCCTTTTTACCTAATTCATCTGTGGCTTCTTGTTGATCCTTTTTTATATCTTCATTTAATTTTTCATCGTTTGGTACTTTTAACGGATCTATTAAGCTTTCATTTTCCTTCTGAAGTTTTTCCAGTTCCTTTTGAAAACCTTCAAATTCCTTATTTAATTCTTCCTGTTTCTCTTTCGTGTTGTTATCCTTAGACTCATTAGACAGATCTAATTGCTTTTTAGCCAAATCATCTAATTCCTTTTGAAGTTTTTCAAGCTTTTTTGTTATATAGTATTTCTTAGTCAATTCTAATAATTGCTCCAAACTTCGCTTTCTATTTTTATTTTGTTTTGCAAGTTGTTCTAACTTTTCAGAAAGCTCTTCCTTATTAATTTTCTCTTGAAGTTTTTCTAATTCCTCTAAAAGCTTTTCATCTTTTTTTAATTGTTCTTCATTATCCTTTAAGCGTTCTTTTAAATCCTCTTTAAACGGATCAAACTCTTCATTATCCTTTTGAAACTTTTCTAAATTATCTTTGAGTTCCTTATTAAAATTTTGCATCATTTCTTCCTGCTGTTTCTGACGCTTTAAGAAATTTTCTAACTGACGTTTATCATTGAAATTTAATTCAGATTTCTCCTTTTGAATTTTTGAAAGAGATTCCAATTCCTTTTCTCTTTCTTGGAATTTTTCAAGAGATTTATCTAAGTTTTGAATAGTTTCATTTTGTTGTTGCAATTGCTTGTCTTCCTCCTCTTCTTTAGTTAGTTTTCGATAAGAATAAACAGTACTTTTTGTGTTTTTAAAATTGTTTAAAGCATCATTATCAAATACTTGGAAATATAAATTATAGCTAACTCCAGCCTTTAATTGTAACTGATTTGGAAATGCAGTAATAAAATCAGCCACATTAGCATTTGAAATTGAAATAGGTTCATATTTTACATCTTCTTCATTATCAATAGGATAATATACTAATTGCAATTTAGTTAATCCATAATCATCACTTGCTTGTCCTTTAAAATAAAGTGATTGCTGATCTAAGCTATCCACAGCCATTTTTACAGTTAATTCAGGATATTCATCTGAAATTACATCAATAGCATACGACAAGGTTTCATAATTTTTAAGGTTTGAATTACTTGTGGTTAAACTGTAGTTTAAGGATTTAGAAATTTGTTTTGTGGCCTCGAAAGTGTTCCTACCGGATTTTTCAAATTGAAGAGTGTCCTTTGAAACTAAATGAACTTCATCAGTAGATTTAGTTCCCAGTTTCCAAGTAATTTTTGTTCCTTGTGGAACGATGGCGTTTCCATTACTTTTTAAAACTTCGTTTGTTCTTTTGGTATAAGAAGGATAATCCAAATGCATTTCAAAGTTTAACAAACTAGGCACTTCCACCACATTTAAAACATAAGATTTAGATCGGACACCAGCGGCAGATAAGTCAAATTCAACATCCGATTTAGGTCTAGAAAAAACATATTCAAAATTCCCTGGACTTAATTGTTGTAACACATACGACTGGTTGTTAAAGGAAATTTTAACAGTTTCTGGAACCACATCTCCAACGGTTGCAACCAATAATTTAAAATCCTTGTTTTCGTTTGTATTTAAAGTTTCATTCAAAATAAAAAATTGAAACGGTGCTGGTGGCTCGTAGGCGGTTTTATAGTTTACAACGCGTTCATAACTATCACTAAACCAATTAAAATGACCAGTAATAAAGGTTAAAACTAAAATAACAACTGGAATTGCAGCATATTTAAGATATTTTAAATTCGATTTAAAGTTAACAGCCAATTTAAATGGAATAGGTTGTAACTCGGAAGATTTCTGCTCAATACTAGCAAGAAGAAGATCAGACTCAGAAGATTCTTCTTTCAACTGAAGCACATTTAATAATTTATCGTTCACCTCAGGGAAGTGATTACCAATAATTTTTGAAGCTTCCTTATAATCTATTCCTTTTTGAAGCTTAAATAATTTAGCCAACGGAATAGCAATAAATTTAAAAAACAAAGCCAACTCTACTCCAACAAAAACCCAAAATAAAATTGTTCTTGCAGTTGGATTTAACCACAACACATACTCAACGAAAAGAGTAAATAAAAAATACAAAAGGCCTAAAGCAAAAAATAATATGGCTCCTTTTAATAACTCGTTGGTATAAAATCGCCTTATAAATTGCTCTAATTTTAATTGTATGTCCTTAAATTTTGTCATGTAAATTAAGTTGCCAGTTTCCTAACCACTAAAACTACAATTTTATTTTTACTCTTATATGTTTCTCAATTGTAAAACTTAGTTAATTTCAGCAATTCAATCTCAATGAAGTAACTTCCTTTCTCTTTATTCTATTTTCTTTGCTCTTTCTACAACTCTACTCTATCTTTGCAACTTCAAACTTAATAAAATGTCTAAACAAGTAAGAGTGCGTTTTGCACCAAGTCCAACAGGACCTTTACATATTGGAGGTGTTAGAACAGCACTTTTCAACTATCTGTTTGCTAAAAAACACAACGGAACTTTTATTCTTAGAATTGAAGACACCGATCAAAATAGATATGTGGAAGGTGCCGAAGATTATATTATAGAATCATTAAATTGGTGTCATATTCCTTATGATGAAGGCCCAGGAAAAAATGAAAAATTTGGTCCTTACAGACAAAGTGAACGCAAACATTTATACAAAGAATTTGCTGATAAATTAATAGCTTCAGGTAATGCTTACTACGCTTTTGATACAGCTGAAAAATTAGATTTTCATAGAAAAGACCATGAAGAAAAAGGTAAAACTTTTATCTATAACTGGCATAATCGTTTAAAATTAGACAATTCTTTGTCACTTTCTGCTGAAGAAACACAAGCAAAACTAGATGCTGGTGAAGATTATGTTATACGCTTTAAGTCGCCACAAGATGAAACCTTGCACCTAACTGATATCATTCGTGGTAACATTACAATTGACACAAACATCTTAGATGATAAGGTTTTATTTAAAAGCGATGGTATGCCAACCTATCATTTAGCGAATATTGTAGATGATCATTTAATGGAAATTACACACGTAATTCGTGGTGAAGAATGGTTACCATCTTTAGCTTTGCATTATCTATTATATCAAGCTTTTGGATGGGAAGCTCCTGAATTTGCACATTTACCACTTATTTTAAAACCTACAGGAAAAGGAAAATTAAGCAAACGTGATGGCGATAAATTAGGTTTCCCGGTATTTCCATTGGCCTATAAAGATGAAAAAACTGAAGACATTTCCCGTGGGTATAGAGAAGATGGGTATTTTTCTGAAGCTGTAATCAATTTTTTAGCCTTTTTAGGTTGGAATCCTGGTACAGAACAAGAGAATTTTAGTTTAGATGAATTAGTTCAAGCTTTCGATTTAAGTCGTGTAAATAAATCTGGAGCTCGTTTTGATCCAGATAAAATAAAATGGTTTAACCATCATTATATGCAAGAACAGGATAACGATGAACTTGCAGAACAATTTAAAATTTTATTTCCAGAAGAATTAAATGATATTGATGTTCAATACATTTCCATGGTTATTAATTTAATTAAGGAACGAGCAACATTTGTAACAGATTTTTGGGATTTAGGGCATTTTTTCTTCGTAACACCATCAAATCTTGATGAAAAAGCTACTAAAAAGGCTTGGAAAGAAGATTCTCCTGAAATTATGAAAGAATTAATAACTGTAATTACTTCAATTGATGATTATACAGTTGAAAACCTTCAAACAGTCATTAAAGGGTGGATTACTTCAAAAGAAATTGGTTTTGGAAAGGTAATGATGCCATTACGATTAGCCTTAGTTGGAGCTTTACAAGGTCCAGAGGTTTTTGATATTATGTACTTAATTGGTAAAGATGAAAGTGTTAGACGAATAGAAAATTTAATCAACACCCTATCATAACAAAAAAGCGACCGGTTGGTCGCTTTTTTGTTTTTATACTTAAAATTTCTAAAAGGTAATCATAGCTGTAAAAGCCAACATGGATTGGTTTCCTTTTATTTTATTATTATTTCCGCTTAAGTCTAAATTTCCATCATTTAATTTACTTAGCATATTGGTAAAACCATAAATATACTGAGCTTTCAGTCTAATAAAACCAAATCCAGCTGAAGCTCCAATGGCACCGTTCACATTAAAATTGGTAATATCTCTTAAATCCTTTGCTATTAATTTATTATATGAATTTACTATATAATTTTCATATGCCTTATCGTCTATTTCCATATCGCCATTGTACTGAATCATAGGACCCAAATCAATAGTTAAAAAACTTTGAATTAGCTTAACATGCATTAAAAGTGCAACTTGAGCTGTAAATATTTTATAGTCTACAAATTCTTCTCCAGAACTTATTTCAAAAGGTCTTGCAGCAATTCCTACATTGTTTTCAGCTAACTGGATAGTATAACTAACATTATACCATTTATGTGGTATATCAACGGTTGCAGAGGCTCCAACTTGCCAACCGTTCCCTTTTTTAGTAGTAAAATTATCAGTTAAAATATCGTATTGTGTAATTCCACCATAGATACCAAAACCATTTCTGATATTATAGTTACCTTTTTGTCCATAGGACAGTGTAACAAAGCCAATACAGATTGCTACTAATAGTATAAGTTGTTTATTTTGCATAAGTTATCTGGTGTGATTCTAACAAATATAACTTAAATTCGTGTTTATCTAATTTACAAACCTAAAAAATCCTATTATGTCTATTTTATCCATACCTATTTTAATACTTGGTTTATTCATTTTTATTTCCCTGTTTTTCATTGTTAAACAGCAAACTGCGGTTATTGTTGAGCGCTTTGGAAAATTCCATAGTATCCGCCAATCTGGTTTACATTTAAAAATTCCGTTAGTAGATAGAATTGCCGGAAGATTAAGTTTAAAAATTCAGCAATTAGATGTTATTATTGAAACTAAAACTTTAGATGATGTATTTGTAAGATTGAAAGTATCTGTTCAATACAAAGTTATTAGCCAAAAAGTTTATGATGCTTTTTACAAATTAGATTATCCACACGAACAAATAACAAGTTATGTATTTGATGTAGTTCGTGCGGAAGTTCCTAAAATGAAATTAGATGATGTTTTTGTTAAAAAAGACGATATTGCTTTAGCCGTTAAAGCCGAACTAAATGATGCCATGTCCGATTACGGGTTTGACATTATTAAAACTTTAGTTACTGATATTGACCCAGATGCTCAAGTAAAACAAGCCATGAACCGCATTAATGCTTCTGAACGTGAAAAAATTGCTGCTCAATTTGAAGGAGATGCTGCACGGATTTTAATTGTTGAAAAAGCAAAAGCTGAAGCTGAAAGTAAACGTTTACAAGGACAAGGTATTGCCGATCAACGTCGTGAAATTGCAAGAGGTTTAGAGGAATCTGTAGAAGTACTTAACAAAGTTGGAATTAACAGCCAAGAAGCTTCCGCCTTAATTGTTGTAACGCAACATTACGATACTTTACAAGCTATTGGAAGTGAAACAAACAGTAATTTAATTTTATTGCCAAACTCGCCTCAAGCAGGAAGCAATATGCTTAACGATATGGTAGCTAGTTTTACAGCTAGCAATCAAATTGGAGAAGCTATGAAGAATTCGAATAAAAAGAATAAAGAGTAATTTTTGCTAAAACCAATTACATAAAAAAACCTCCAATTTTAAAATTGGAGGTTTTTAATTTATATGACTTAGCTTATGTTTATCTATTAAATTATTTAAAATAGATAAATATTTTTGTAATTCCACAGTTGAAATCTCCGGATGTTCCACATTTGGAATGGTAATAGGATCTTCATCTAAATGCCTATAAAGCGCTGGGTATTCCTTTTTAATCCGAAGTAATAGGTTCGATATTTCTGAGAGTAGTTCTTTCACTGTTTTCATATTAAAATTATATTAGTTAATATAAGATAGTAAGTTAAAAGGTATTTTCAAAATAAATAACTTAATATTAACTATTTAGCTAAAAATAGTCATTAAAAAATAAGCCTATTACTACTCTTTACCATTTTAAAATCAAGTGTAATAAAAAAGAAAACCCTCGAATAAATAATTCGAGGGTTTTAAATTTTTGTGTCTAATTTACTTAAATAGCTTTTGCTTCAGCTACCAAAAGTTCATTACTATCTTCCAATGCTTTATCAATAAATTCATTGATTTCCGCGTTTTTATCTTGACCGTTTTTAATTAAAACACTTAATGTTAACATAGCGGCAATACGTGTTCCAACCTTTTTAACTGCAGTATTAAATAAGGGATTTAACTCTTCGTAAGTCACGTTTTTAGCTAATTCCAGTATTTCAGCTTTTACTTTTAACTGCTTCGCTTCAGGTAAATTGGTGTATTTTTTACCTAACTGTTGAATGACATCAATTGCTTTTCTTTGAGGTTGATTTTGTTTGGGTTGCTGATTTTGATTCTTATTCCCCTCATTTCCAGAATTTTTAGATTGTTTAGTCCTAGAATCTTTTAAACCTACTGTTTTATTAAACACTAATTTTTCTGAAGTTGAATCGTTATCCACATTAAAATAACCAATTCGTTGAAATTGAAACCTCTCTCCTACTTTTGCATCTGCTAGGCTAGGTTCTAAATAAGCTTCAACTATTTTCAAAGATTCAGGATTTACAAACTCCATAAAATCTTTATCCTGATGTGAATCTGGTGCTTCATCTAAAAATAATCTGTCGTATTCTCTAACTTCAGCCTTTATAGCCTGAGCAATAGAAACCCAATGTAATGTTCCTTTTACTTTAATTGATGTATCCTCAGTATAAGTACAGTGAATTTCTGTTATATTTCCTTTATCATCTTTTACAACACTTTCACCTTTAATTATATAGGCGTTTTTTAAGCGAACTTCTTTTCCTAAAGTCAGTCTAAAATACTTACTGTTTGCTTGCTCTTTAAAATCGTCTCTTTCAATGTATATTTCACGAGAAAAAGGTACTTTTCTATAGCCAGCAGACTCATCCTCCTGATTATTTTCAGCATCTAACCATTCTACTTTTCCTTCAGGATAATTAGTGATTACTACCTTAACCGGATCTAAAACAGCCATTACTCTTGGAGCTGTTTTATTTAAATCTTCACGAATGCAAAACTCTAGCAAGGCCACATCAATCACATTATCACGTTTTGCAACACCTGCGGTTTCAACAAATTTTCTAATTGAATTTGGGGTATAACCACGACGGCGAAGTCCTGAAATAGTTGGCATTCTTGGATCGTCCCAACCAGCCACTACCTTTTCTTCTACCAATTTAAGTAATTTACGTTTACTCATAATGGTATAACTTAAGTTCAAACGAGCAAATTCTCGCTGTTTAGGAAGCATTGGAAGCTCTTCTGACTGATATTTGTATACTTGTTCCTTAAACCAGTCGTAAAGCTCTCTATGAGGCTTAAATTCAAGAGAACAAAGTGAGTGCGAAATCTGTTCTATATAATCGCTTTCACCATGGGTCCAATCGTACATTGGATAAATACACCAATCTGTACCTGTTCTGTGATGCGCTTTCTTTAAAATACGATACATCAACGGATCTCGCATCAACATATTTGGATGTTGCATGTCTATTTTGGCACGAAGTACGTGAGACCCTTCATCAAATTTGCCATCTTTCATCCCTTGAAACAATTCCAAATTCTCTTCAATGGTTCTGTTTCTATATGGTCCATCAATTCCAGGTTGTGTTGGAGTTCCCTTTTGTTCAGCCATAGCTTCGCTAGACTGAGAGTCAACATAGGCTTTTCCTTCTTTTATTAATAGAACAGCCCAATCGTATAGCTGCTGAAAATAATCTGACGAATACAGCTCGTTAGCCCATTTATAACCTAACCAAGAAATATCTTCTTTAATAGCATCAACATACTCCTGTTCTTCTTTTGCTGGATTGGTATCGTCAAAACGAAGGTTTACAGGTGCATTATATTTTTCACCTAAACCAAAACTAATTCCAATGGCTTTTGTGTGACCAATATGTAAATAACCATTTGGCTCTGGTGGAAAACGAAAGCGCAAAGCGTCTCTATCTAGACCATTAGCTAAATCTTCTTCTATAATATGCTCAATAAAATTGAGTGATTTTGTTTCTTCAGACATAAAGTATTCTTTATTCAAAATATGAGGAACAAAATTAGTTAATTTTAGACTAATTGTAACATCTGAATAGGATTTCATACCTACAAATAAAACATTAGCCATGGAACATAGAAATTACGAATGTCCAAAATGCCAAAACAGAAGTTTCAAATTGGATCAGATGCAAGCAACAGGTGGACTTTTTACGAAGCTTTTTAACATTCAAAATAAGAAATTCACATCTGTAACCTGCCAAAAATGTACTTATACAGAGTTTTATAAATCAAAAACAAGCACCATAAGCAATGTTTTCGATTTCTTCACTAATTAAGTAATCACTAAAAAAATTCTTTTAGGTATTTTATAAAAGTGACGTTTTGAATAGTATTTTTGCAATATGGGAATAATAAAAGTAGAAAATATCAGGGTTTTTGCTCATCATGGATGTTTACAAGAAGAAACAAAAATTGGTTCTGACTATCGTGTAGATTTAGAAATAAAAGCAAACTTAAAAAAATCAGCCAAATCCGATGAATTAAGCCATACGGTGGATTATGTTTTTCTAAATAGAATTGTGAGAGAAGAAATGCTTATTCCTTCAAAACTATTAGAAACCGTAGCTAAGCGTATTCTGGATAGAATTTTTAAAGAAGACAAAACAATTAAGAAAGCGAGCGTTTACGTGAGTAAATTAAATCCTCCTATTGGTGGTGACGTTGAAATGGTTACGATAAAAATGAGCGAAAAACGTAAAAAATAGCTTGTAAATAGCGAATGAGGATAAAATTTTTTACATTTGCAGTCATTAAAAATAAGCCCTTTATTTAAGTTTTGCTTTTATAGCGCTGAAATACAGAGAATATTGGGTGTCGTGGCCGAGTGGCTAGGCAGTGGTCTGCAACACCATCTACAGCGGTTCGAATCCGCTCGACACCTCTAAAAACCTTCAAGTAATACTTGGAGGTTTTTTTTTGTTTTAAAGTATTATCAAAAGTTCAACAAATAAATGGCATCAAATACCAAGTTTTGAACTAAAATTAATTTAGTACTGGTTAACCTTTATAATAAAATTGTATTAAGTTTAATATACTATAACCATAAATTTAATATTGAAATTATGAAAGCAATTAAATTAGTTTTATTCAGTTTTTTAATTATTGCAAACCTATCATGTTCATCCGACGACGATAACAATGATAACGAATCGTTTAATGTTGTTGGTAGCTGGACAATGACAGAAGGATACATTGTACCTGGTTCTATGAATCTTAATTTAGGTGAAATGACGGTACCTGTTGAATACTCTGGAAGTTTTATAGATATTGAAGAAAATAACAGATTAAATTTTCAAGAAAACAACACATTTACTTCGGTTACAGGAAGTATGTCATTAGAAATGAATATGACTATTATGGGCACAAATCAAACTCAATCTTTTGAAGGGAGCGATTTTTTTGGCCAAGGAACTTGGGAAGTAAACGGGAGAGAATTAAAAATACATAATGAGAATGGAACAACTATTAAATATCATATTGATAATCTTAATGGAAATGTGCTAGAATTAAGTAGTAATTTAAAAGATATGAACACCGGAGAGCCTAATCCTACATTAGAAAGTATGGATATGATTATTAAAATGAAACTTGAAAGGGTACAATAACAACTTATTTAACCTTCCAAAATAAGATAGTAGATCTTCTCTAATTCTATAAAGTATAAATAGGTTTAGAGAAGAAACCTACTTGCTTTTAATAGGATTTATTTGCTCTAATTTATCTTTAATAAGTTCCTTTTCTTTAGGAAAAAATCCTTGAATTAAGAGTAATAAACCAAAACCTAAAATAACTAAGGCTACAATTTTTTTAGTTTTAAAAATACGTCGTGGAGTTAATTTACTTTTAAGGGTTTTTGCTGCTAGAATTTTTAATAAATCTACTAAAAAATAGACAGCAAGAATGGTTCCTAAAAATACAAAAAGTTCTTGTGTAGTTTCAGTTAAGGAACTACCAATTACTATAAATCCCAACCAGCCCAATAATACTCCAACATTTATAAAATTTAATAGAAAACCCTTGATAAAGAGTTTTCCAAATTTCTTTTTAATTTCAACTGTATGGTATTCCCTAACTATTTCACGAAAGGATTTTGAAGTTTTTACGAAGGAAATAAAACCGTAGACAGCCAGTAACACACCTCCAAAAATTAGAAAACTCGGGTCGTCCTTTATTTTATGTAAAAGTTTACTGGTACTATAAAAGGCAACGATAATAAAGAAAATATCTGCTAGAATAACACCTAAATCAAATATTAAAGCACTTTTAAGTCCTTTAGTTGCACTGGTTTCTAACAGTACAAAAAATACAGGTCCAATAGTGAACGATAAAATTATACCAAAAGGAATTGCTGTAAGAATAGCATCTTGCATACAAATGAGGTGTTTTCTACAAAACTACATAATTTATTTAGCGATTTAAAGATAAACTTACATGTAAGTGATTTTAAACCTATATAAAAAGTATAGAAATAAGGAGTATTTTGGGATTATTCTTTACGAATTACTTTACCACCCAAAACAATGTTTTCTTTTACTGTTTCAGGGGTTCCATAAATATAAGCTGTACCACCTGCTTTTACCTTTACATCCACTTCTTTCAATGCTTTTACATGGGCTTCACCAGCCGCTCTTATATTAACTTTTGTTTTTTCGGTTTCTAAATCTTTCCCTAAATAAGAACCGCCTGTTGATAAATCGATATTTTGATTTTTAGCTTGTCCAGAAATTCGAATGACACCACCAGTAATAGCTTTAGCTTCAACAAAAGTAACATCGTTAACCATAAGCTTAATACTACCACCTTCTTGAGCACGTGTATCTATTTCAAACTGTTTAATAACATCATTGGAACTTACAAAAGCACCTTCGTTTACATCAATAATATCTATAGTTTTATAATATAATTGGACGGTAGTTTGATCACCATCGAAACTTTTTCTAAAAGACATCTTAATTTTTAAATCTCCATTTTTATTAACAAAAACGACATCTTCTGTATTTTTCCCGCTTATTATAACTTTGTTTTGGTCCGATTTTATAAGCTCTACCTCTATTCTATCGTAAACTTTTAGCTTGTTAAAATCGCCTAAGTTCTTTTCAATTTGAGCATGTATAGCAGTAGCAGCAAATAAAAAGCTTGCTAAAATTATATGTTTTATCATGATTGTTATTTTATTTTAATAGTACCAACAAAAACTATTCCTTATGTTTTCCTATTAAAGTAAAATCTAGGTGTTTTTTTACTAAATCGGTATCTTTTACTTTAACAATTACTTCATCACCAAGTTGATACATGATTTTATTATTTTTTCCAATAAGTGCATAATGATCTTCATCAAAAATGTAATGGTCATCTTTCATGTTTCTTACACTAACCATTCCTTCGCATTTATTATCAATAATCTCTACATAAATTCCCCAATCAGTAACACCGGAAATAACACCTACAAATTCTTCCTCTTTATGGTTTTCCATAAATTTAATTTGCATGTATTTAATTGAATCTCTTTCAGCTTTGGTTGACAGATTCTCCATATTACTAGAATGGTTACATTTATCTTCATAAACTTGTTCGTTTACCGATTTTCCTCCATCTAAGTAATGTTGCAACAACCTATGAGCCATGATATCTGGATACCTTCTAATTGGCGAAGTAAAATGACTATAATAATCAAAAGCTAGACCATAATGCCCAATATTATCAGTAGAATATTCAGCTTTACTCATGGTTCTAATAGTCAAAGTATCAACTAAATTTTGTTCTTTTTTACCCTCAACATCTTTTAATAAGTTGTTCAACGATGAAGAAACACTCTTTTTATCCTTGAAATTTAATTTATAACCAAATCGTTCCACTACATTTTGTAGAGCTGCTAATTTACTAACATCTGGTTCGTCATGAATTCTATAAATAAAAGTCTTTTTTGGAGATTGTTTTCCTATAAATTCAGCTACTTTCCTATTAGCTAATAACATAAACTCTTCAATAAGTTTATTAGCATCCTTACTGGTTTTAAAGAAAACACCAACTGGATTTGCTTTTTCATCTAAATCAAATTTAACCTCTACTTTATCGAATGAAATAGCTCCCTCTCCCATACGTTTAGAACGCATGATTTTTGAAAGCTCGTTCATTTTTAAAGTAGCAAAAGCTATTTCTGGAGTTGTATTGTATTTTTTTCCTGTAAGAGAAACTTCAGCTGGAATAGTAGTATTTATTTGTTTTAAATTTGATACGTCAATTGACGTTGGGTTATCATTATTTTCAATAATTGCTTGAGCTTCCTCGTAGGCAAATCTTGCATCACTATAAGTAACTGTTCTTCCAAACCACTGTTTTTTAACTTCCCCTTTATTATTTAAATGAAAAACTGCGGAAAAAGTATATTTTTCTTCGTTTGGTCGTAAAGAACAAGCATTATTTGATAATACTTCAGGCAACATAGGTACCACACGATCTACTAAATACACCGAGGTGGCACGTTCATAGGCCTCATCATCTAAAATGGTATCAGGCTGTACGTAATGCGAAACGTCGGCAATGTGAACTCCTATTTCGAATAAATCATTTTCTAAAACTCTAAACGATAACGCATCGTCAAAATCTTTAGCATCTTTTGGATCTATGGTAAAAGTTAAAACATCTCGCATATCGCGACGTTTTGCAATTTCTTCTGGACTAATAGAAGTATCTAACTTATTAGCAAATTCTTCAACTTCGTGTGGAAAGTCATGAGGTAAACCATATTCAGCTAAAATAGCATGTATTTCCGTGTTGTGCTCTCCTGGTTTTCCTAAAACTTTAAGTATTTTACCATAAGGTGAATCTGCCTTTTCTGGCCAATCTTCTAAGGAAACTAATACCTTATCACCATCTTCAGCATTATTTATTTTGTTAATAGGAACAAAAATATCTGTGTACATTTTATTTCCATCGGCTACTACAAATGCATAGCTTTTATGAATTTGAATTACACCAACATATTCGCTTTTAGCACGTTTTATAATTTTCGTAATCTCACCTTCGCGTTTTCCATTTTTTAAACGTTTATAGGCATAAAATTCAACTTCATCACCATGAAGCGCTTTGTTCATATTATTTGAAGCAATATAAATATCGTCTTCAAAATCGTCGGAAATAATGTATCCTGCACCTCTAGAAGCCATGTCTACTCTACCAGTGTAGTATTCGGTATTAACTATGGCCTTATACTTACCACGTTCAACTTCTTCTATCTCTTGCTTCGCTTTTAATTGCTGAAGTTTTTTTATAATTTGATTTCTACTACTAGCATCATTGACACCAATTTTAGCAGCTATTTGTTTATAATTAAAGGATTGTGTTCTATCTTTTTTTAAAATACTTAGAATAGTATTTGTAAGGTTGGAAATCTTATTATTAGAAGGTTTCCTGTGTTTCTTTTTTGTCATGTATTAATTGTAATCATTATCTTATTCCTAATAAAGATAGGAATCTGTGCTTTTATAACCTAATAAAAGTGAAGTACTGGTTATAAATTTAATACAAAGCTACGGTTTTAAAATTAAACGAACATTTACTTATGGTTAAATTAAAATTAAAACAGTTATCCACATATATATATATAATCATCTTTTTCTTTTAAAATTTAAAAAAATAATAATGATTATGATAGCTTGTTAATAGTAGGTATAACTTTTTCAAGTTTTATTTTGAAATGTACTTGTTGGTGCTCTATCAATAAGTAATTAACATAGGTTTTTAGCTTTAAAGGCTTCATTTATAGTAATGTTTTGATAGCTATTAACAACTGTTGATAACTGTTTATTGATGTTAATTTGTCATAAGTATTTTTAATTTCAGTGTTCATAAACCAAAAATGAATGATGAAAAGTTGTCAAAAAATAGGTGAGTTATATTTAGGTTTTTAAAAGTCAATTTTTGATTGGAAAAATTCTTGGATAAAGCAAATTTTAGTTGTCAATATTTATAAACAGTTATTAACAAGTTATGAGTTTAGTTTTTGGCAGCTATTAACAATTGAGCCCTTTATTAACAAGGCTTTCAAGATGAAGAGCTACTGGGGTTGATTATGAATTGCTTAGGTATTTATAGATACGTATAAGTACTTTTTATTCTTTAAAATCCAAAATCAAAAGTATCATATTATGATGTTAGAATGTTTAAAATTGTATTATAATCCGATAAGTATGCTTAAAAATTTAAGATTGATATTCTAGATTAATAGAATATCATAAAAAATAAAAATTCCTTTTATAATTTAGTAACTTTACCTGATAAAAATATAGTATTCCGAAGTCTCGGAAATACGCATAAAATATAACCAATGAAAATTTCTATCGGAAACGATCACGCTGGAACAGAGTATAAATTTGCTGTAATTAAACATTTAGAAGCTAAAGGTTTTACCGTTACAAATTATGGGACGGACACAAATGATAGTGTTGATTATCCAGATTTTGTACATCCTGTAGCCCAAGATGTAGAAACTAACAAAGCAGATTTTGGTATTATTATTTGTGGTAGTGGAAATGGTGCTAATATGACAGCTAACAAGCATCAAGGTGTGCGTTCTGCACTTTGCTGGAGTAAGGAAATTGTTGCACTTGCAAGGCAGCATAACAATGCTAATGTTTTAAGTATTCCTGCACGTTATACAGCTTTACAACAAGCCATAGAAATGGTAGATACCTTTTTAGAAACTTCTTTTGAAGGTGGAAGACATGAAAATCGGGTTAATAAAATACCTGTGTCTTGTTAATTGATTGAAATTTAATGAAATTTTAGAGCTATTATTTCTTAAGATAAATAGATAATTTTTGAAACTACATCGAATGATATTAGTAGTTATCCGATCTATTTTTTTGTTATGAAGTTGTTGATAACATCATAGAAAATAATACTGCGTCAGCAAAAAGCTTGAAGTTTATATTAGAAATGAATTTTTAAATTGTTATTTTTCTTCCACTTCTTTACCATAAATAGGATACTAAAGTAACTTGAGGATTTTAATATTTGGAAGTAAATATCTCTTATTAATAAAGGATGTTAATAACTACAAAAAAATAAATATGCTTCAAATATTTACAAAAACTTTTGAGGAATTAAGTACGCAAGAACTTTACGACTTGTTACAACTACGGGCGGAAGTTTTTGTGGTAGAACAGGAATGTGCTTATCAAGATGTTGATGGTAAGGACCAAAAAGCTTGGCATATTTTAGCTTATAAGGACAAAAAATTAGTTGCTTATACGCGATTTTTTAAACCAGGAGATTATTTTAAGGAAGCTAGTATTGGAAGAGTTTTGGTTGTAGAAAATCAAAGAAAACATAAATATGGCTATGATATTATGGAAGCTTCTATAACTGCGATAAAAGAGAATTTTAATGAAACAACCATTAAAATTTCAGCGCAATGTTACTTAAAAAAGTTTTATAATAATTTAGGTTTTATAGAAACTGGAGAGGAATATCTTGAAGATGGTATTCCACATATGGCCATGATAAAAAGTTAATTTCATTAATTAGATTCACCAACATACGTGATTAAAACTTCTACTCGTCTGTCGAATTTGGCTTCACCCCCAAGTGGAAATTTTCTACGCATTCCAACATATTTCATACGTCTTTTATCTATTCCTTTTTTCGCTAAATAATCGTAAATATATTTAGCTCTAGCTACCGATAAATTTCGTTGTTTAGTTTTTCTATCAATAGCATCTCTACTGTATTGTGTACAACATACATGACCTTGGATGGTAAAATATATGTCTTTTCTTTTAACTAGCACATCAGCCATTTTTTCCAAGGTTTTTTTAGATTCTGGTAGTAAAATGCTGTAACCTGTTTTAAATAAAATATTTTCTAATCGGATTTTGTCGCCAGCTTTTAAATTTTCATCTAATAAAGCATCGGAAATATCTTTCTTTTCAGGAAGTTTAATTTCTCTTGGAGGATTGAAAGGGTGAACTATAATTTCTACTTTTCTGTTTAAACCTCTAATTTTATTTAGGTCTTCTTCTTGAACAACTTTTATTAAAACTTTGCCTTTTCCATCCACATTTGTAATGATGGACTCATCAAATTCATTATTGGAAAAAATGGTTTTTATAGCATTGGCGCGCTCTTGAGAGAGAATAAGATTATAAGAATCGCTACCTCTATCGTCCGTAAAACCGTAAATAGTTATTTTTTCAATGTCTAGGCTTTCAATATCTGAGAGGAATAAAAGTAATCTATTATGTTCGGTTGATGGGACTTCAAATTTATCTGTTTCAAAATAGACTTCGTGTATTAATTCTGTTTGGGCAGTTACACTAAACCCAAGACTTAAAATCATTAATACAAAAAGCTTTTTCATAAGAGGTTAATGAAATATATATAGTAAATATATGTATTTACATTCAATAATTCAAAGAAACGTAAATTACCTTAGATAATCCATATATTTACTAGGGTCAGCTAAAATTTCAGTGGCTTTCATAATTTCTAAATTATGAGTTTTATAATAGTCGTACAAGCCTTCTCTATAAACATAACGTTTTACAATTTCGTCTGTTAACAAGTTTAAAATTTGTTCTTTATTTTCGTTAATAGCTAATTCTTTTGAGTTTTTTAAATTGTTAAGTAACGTAGTGTAATCTGTTTTTATATTATCGTCTAATTCTTCTTTTTTAGCATTTTCAAAAACAGTTTTTAAGGACTTTTCGGTTTCGGTTATAAACGAGAAATTATTAGAGTTTAGGTAGTTTTTAAAGTCTTTGAAATCGGAATCTTTTAATTTAAAATTGTTTATATCTGTTAAATTTGAATGCTTGTAATAGTATTCTGTTGCATAATCGAAAAGTAGAAAATCGTTGATTATAGCATCTGTTATAGCTGTATTGTTTGATATTTCGAAACTTTGATCTGGTTGTACGCCTCCTCCATCAAAAACGGGGCGCCCATTCTTAGTTTTAAATTCATGTTGTTCTTTACTGTCAATTCTTATAGCATTTCCTTTTGCGTCTCTGTTGGCATAATCTAATGCTTGTATACAACGTCCTGAAGGTGTATAGTATCTAGAAATTGTAATTTTTAATTGGGTGCCATAAGTTAATGGTTTAGGACGTTGCACTAATCCTTTACCAAAACTTCTAGAACCTAGAATAACTGCACGATCAAGGTCTTGTAAGGAACCTGAAACGATTTCGCTAGCAGATGCACTTCCTCCATTAATTAAAACCACTAATGGAATTTCGCTGTCAATGGCATCTTTTTGTGTGTAATAGGTTCTATTATATTTTTTTACTTTCGATTTTGTTGTTACCACTAGTTGTCCTTTTGGTACAAATAGATTTACCACATTTACTGCTTCATGCAGTAAGCCTCCGGGATTGTTGCGTAAATCTAAAATAATTCGATTAGCTCCTTGAGCTTTTAAATCTTTTAAGGCATATCCGGTTTGAGAGGATGCTTTGTTATTAAACGTACTCAATACAATATAGCCTGTTTTATCGTCTATCATAGAAAAGTGCGGTACAGCATCAATTTCTATTTCAGAACGCTTAATAGTTGCTTTATATTCTTTTCCTTGACGTAAATAGGTGACTTCTACTGAAGAGTTTGAGGTTCCTTTAAGTAAATCGCCAGCATCATCTTTATAATTAGATAGAACCACCTCTCCTACTTTAATAATTTCGTCTCCAGCTTTTAATCCTGCTTTATCTGCTGGATATTCTTTATATGGTTCTACAATTACCAATCTATCTTTTAGAGTTCTTACTTTGGCTCCAATTCCGGTATAATCTCCTGTACGTCTAATACGTTCTGCTTCTACATCTTGTTCGTTATAGAAGTTGGTGTAAGGATCTAAATCTTTCAACATGCTTTTTATAGCCGTATCCATTAAATCTGCAGGATTGGTTTCATCCACATAATTCATATTAAGTTCTTTGAAAAGCGTGGTGAAAATTTCAATTTGCTTAGCTATTTCAAAAAAATCGTTTTGAAAGGCAGATCCTGTAAAGAAAATGGTAACTGCCACGACAGGAATGAGCACGAGTCTCTTTAGTTTGTTCTTCATTAGAAATTTATTCTTTAATGCTTTTATCCACAAATTTTGTTAACAATTGCTTCATCTTCGTTTCGATTTCGTGAAAAGTTGGTTTTTCTTTCCCAATGTACAAAATCATAAACGCATATTGTGTTGGTAAGTTGTTAAAATAGGCTTTATTATTTAATCTATAAGCTTCACGCAACAAACGTTTTATGTGGTTTCTATCTACTGCTTTTTTAAAATTACGTTTAGAAACCGAGACCCCGGTTTTTATTTTAACCTCCTCATCAAAGGTGGTTTTAAGGTATACCATTCTTAAGGGATAAGTCGAAACTGATTTTCCTTCTAGAAATAATTTTGAAATCAACTTTTCGCTTTTAAGCTTTTCTTTTTTTGGGTATGATGCGTTCATAAGTCTTAACAAGTTAACAAATGTAATAAATACGAATAAGCTTCAAGTTGTTTTATTTAGTTTGAGTCATAAAAAAAACCTGCAAGATTTTAATTCTTGCAGGTTCTTTACTATTTTGAAGTTATAAGTGAATTAGAACTCAAATTTATTATTTTCTTTATTAACATCGGCCATTTTTTCATTTGGATCTATTTGTACCGATTTTATGGTTTTTGATGCTTTAAAGGTATATGTAGGATATGCCCAAGCCCAATCTGATAATGGTGTAGCCGACGTTGGTTTTCTACCATACATCATTCTAAGAGGAATATAAAAATCTTCTGTGGTTCCATCTGTATAGGTAATGGTTATATCTAATGGCATTGGCATAATACCAATACGTTCTAGAGTTACTGCATCTCCACTTACTGCTTTTACTCCATAATCGATAGTGTTAGTAGTTTCAGTAAAATCGTTTAAGTACCAACCTAATTCAAGGTTTGATACTTTTTCGGCAGTACGGATAAAATCTGTTGATGTTGGATGTGTAAATTTAAAATCGTTGTAATATTTTTTTAGTGTTTCTTTTAAATTGTCTTCACCAATAATATAACCTAATTGCTCTAAAAATACAGCACCTTTACTATAAGCTGATATTCCGTAGGCTTGATTGTATTCAAATCTATCAGCTTGAGTGGTTAAAGGTTGTTCTTTACCGGAAGTAGCTAAATAAATGTAATTTCTATAGGAGCTTGCAATTGGGTTTCCTTCATTATTTCCCATAACGGCATCCATAGCGTAATCGCTAATATAGCTTGTAAATCCTTCGTCCATCCAATAGTATTTAAGCTCGTTTGTAGCTAATATGAATTGAAACCATTTATGGGCTAATTCGTGAGCTGTAACGCCTACTAAACTTCCTAATTTACGTTCTCCAGTAATTAATGTACTCATGGCGTATTCCATTCCTCCATCTCCACCTTGAATAACAGAATATTGGTCGTAAGGATATTCACCAATATGCTCGGTAAAATATTCCATTAGTTCAGCTGTTTTTGGCTGTAATTTTTTCCAGTTTTCTAAATAGTTGTCTGCCAATGTGCTTTTGTAAAAGAAACGAAGTAATGGTCCATTTGGCATTTGCAAGGTATCGTGGATATAGTCAGGATCTGCAGCCCATGCAAAATCATGAACTTTAGGAGCTTTAAAATGCCATGAAAGCATGTTGCCTTTAGGAAGTTCTATCTCTTCAGTTTCATATCCGTGACCAATTTCATTTGGATTTTGTAAATATCCAGTTCCACCAATTACATAATTTTTATCGATGTTGATAGTTACATCAAAATCTCCCCAAACTCCGTGAAACTCTCTTCCTATATAAGGATATGCGTGCCAACCTTCATAGTCGTATTCAACTAATTTTGGATACCATTGTGTCATAGATAAGGCTACACCTTCTGAACTGTCTCTTCCAGAACGACGAACTTGTAATGGAACTTGGCCATTAAAAATCATATCGAACGTTACTTTTTCACCTGGTTGAATAGGTTTGTGTAACTGTACTTTTAAAATAGTTCCAATCACATCGTAGTTTAAAATAATACCATCTTGTTTTAAAGAACTTACGTTTAAATAGCCAATTTCGTCTGGTTTTAAATTTGCGATTCTATCACCAACTCTACTATCTGGATCTGCAATAGTTCGAGATCTTACATCCATTTCGCTTCCTGGTTGGAAGGCATTAAAATATAAGTGATAGTATACATTATTTAATACATCTGGCGAGTTATTGGTGTAAACCAATTGTTGTGTTCCAGTGTATTGAAATGAATTAACATCCATAGTAACCTCCATTTTATAGTCAACATGTTGTTGCCAATAACCAGGTTTAATCGAGTTAATTTCAAGCCCTTTGTTTTGCGAAATTGCCGTTGTAAAAAGGATACTTAAACAAAAAAGTAGTACAAAGTTTTTCTTCATTTTTATTAAATTAAAAAAGCCTCAACTTTTAAGGGTGAGGCTTTAGGTTTTTAAATATTATTATTTAGAAAGCTGCTCTGCCATAATTAGTGCGTTATACGCATTCATTATTTTGCCAGATTTGGAGAGGTCTCCAATAGGCTTAATGTTATCTGTATCGCCACCTACAACTACTTTAGTTGTTAAAGCTAGACCAGAATCCATAAGTATTTGTTTTACTTGAGCTGCAGATAATTTTGGATAGTAAGAACGAATTAACGCAGCAACACCAGCTACAGCAGGAGCGGCCATTGAGGTACCTCCCATTGTTTTGTATTCATTTTCTGGTGTGGTAGAGTATATTTTAGCTCCAGGGGCAAAAACATCTACATTTATTTTTCCGTAGTTAGAAAAACCTGCAACCATATTCGATCCGTATTTAGGTTCTAATGCTCCTACCGTAATAAAAGTATTTGATACTTCAGGACCATTATTTACTTGATCGTTTGGATAAACAGCTACTTGATCTAAATCAGCACCATCGTTTCCTGCAGCATTAACAAAAATTACATCGTGTTGTCCTGCATAAGCAATAGCATCTCTTACCCAATCGCTATGTGGTGAAAAGTATTTACCAAAACTTCCGTTTATAATTTTTGCGCCGTTATCAACTGCATATCTAATAGCAAGTGCAATATCTTTATCGTACTCATCGCCATTTGGAACTGCTCTTAAACTCATAATTTGAACGTTGTTAGCAACACCGTCAGCACCTTTTCCATTTCCACGTTCTGCAGCAATAATTCCAGCTACGTGTGTACCATGGCTTTCAGTTTTATCTGAAGGAAGTACATTTCCATCTCCGTATCCTACATCTGTTAAATCGTTTGGATTATCACCAGTTGTTCTTCCGTTGAATTCAATGTTTAAGTTGTAGTTTAATTTATCATTAAAATAGTCAACACCTTCTTTAATAGATTCAAGGGCCGCTTGCGTATTATCGAAACCATTACCATACATAAAGTTTAAAATACCTACTGCTTTAGTAAGTGCTTCGTCTTCTGTTTTAATAGCCTCTACGTCTTTTGCAGTGTAATCTTCTTTACCAAGGTGTTTAGACACTAAATCGTTAGCATTTTTTACTTGTTCGTAAATTTGGTCGTACTGAGCTTTTCTTTCAGTTGTTTCTTGGTATTCTTTGTCGTATTCAGCTTGAGCTCTATCCCAATCAGGACTAGATTTATCGCCACTTGCAAGAATACGTACAAACTCTAATTGTTCGTTGTAGGCATCACCTAAAAAGTTCCAACCATAAACATCGTCTACATAGCCGTTATTATCGTCGTCTATTCCATTTCCAGGAATTTCTTTTTTATTAATCCATAAAACCCCGTTTAAATCTTCGTGTTCTATATCAATTCCAGAGTCTATAACTGCTACAATTACAGTTTCTCCTTTTTTGTTTTTTATAAGTTCAGCATAGGCCTTTTCAACACTCATCCCAGGAATGGTGTCTTTAACTAGGTCTAAATGTCCCCAAGTTTGTTTTTCAATTTCGGTTAATTCCGATACCTTTAAAGGAACTGAATCGATGTTTTCAACAGGAGTTGATACAATTGTAGCTCCACCACCACAACTAGATAAGGTGACAGCAAGTAGTCCTGAAAATAAAAAAGGTTTCATTAATTTCATTATAATATAAAGTATTAGTTAAAAATTTCATTACAAGTATAAACATTATTTAGTCGCACGCCTTTATCTGTATGTTTTACCGTAATAATTTCGTTATGTGCATCGTGCTCCAAAAATAAGTAATAATTATTATCTGCGGCTAAATTCAAGAATTTTTCTTTTTCGTCCAAAGTTAGCAAAGGTCTTGTGTCATAACCCATTACAAACGGTAAAGGTAAATGTCCAGCCGTAGGTAATAAATCGGCAACAAAACAAATGGTTTTTCCTTTGTAATTAATCATTGGAAGCATTTGTTTGTCTGTATGACCGTTTGCAAAGAAAATATCAAAATCTAGAGGACTATTTTTTAAGATATCTGTATCTGGAATTGAAGTAAATTTTAATTGACCGCTTTCTTCCATTGGAAGAATGTTTTCCTTAAGAAATGAAGCCTTTTCTCTATTGTTAGGTTGAGTTGCCCACTTCCAATGGTCTTGATTGCTCCAAAAGTTAGCATTTTTAAAGGCAGGCTCATACCCAGTTTTTTCTTTGTTCCATTGAATTGATCCACCACAATGGTCAAAATGAAGATGCGTCATAAACACATCAGTTACATCATCTCTATGGAAACCATACTTTTTCAGGGATTTATCTAAACTATCATCTCCCCACAAGTAATAATAACCAAAAAACTTATCGTTTTGTTTATTGCCCATACCTGTATCAATCAATACTAGTTTGTCCCCGTCTTCAATAAGCATACAACGGGCAGCAATATCAATCATATTGTTGTTATCAGCTGGATTTGTTCTTTGCCATATGGATTTTGGAACAACTCCAAACATGGCTCCACCATCTAATTTAAAATTTCCGGACTCTATTGGATATAAATTCATAAGGACTGCAAATTACTAAAAGACTTAATATAAGCGAAAATAATGTGATGATATTAGATGTTTTTTAACATTTGAAGTTAATGTACTCGTCTTTAATTAATTTGTAGCTATGGAAATAAATTATAATTTTATAAAAAATAAATAATGAAAAATTTAACGCCGAGCCCCCTTAAAATAAAAAAAATGAAATTACTTCGGTTTGGTCGAGACTTTAAACCGGACGAAGAAGTTATTTTAAGAGATTATCTGGCCATAGAACGTACACGATTGGCTAACGAGCGTACTTTGCTTTCCTATATTCGGTCTTCATTATATTTAATGTTGGGGGGAATTGCTTTTTTCCAATTACATGATTATCCTAATTTTAAATTTTTAGGTTTAATTTCCCTCGTTTTTTCAGCTCTTTTTTTAATTATTGGCGTGTATAGGTTTGTTTTACTTAAAAAAAGTTTGAAGCGCTTGTATTATTTATCCGAATCTAAAAAGGAAGAATAAATCGATAAAAACGCCTGTTTTTCTTCTCATTAAATTTAATAATTGAAGTTTTTTAAAAGTATAAATAGCGGTAAACCCACAGTTGTAAAATAAAAAAACATTATTTTGCCACCGTTTTTTATTACAATGAAGGTTGTTTTTCAATGTATTTTTAGAAAATTAAAGTTAGTTCCTAGATGTGTTTCAATTATCTGGAAAAAGGCTTGAAATCTTACAACATATATGATCGAATTAGGAGGAATTATTATACTTGGTATTTTAGCACAATGGGTAGCATGGAAACTTAAAATTCCGGCAATTTTACCCTTACTTCTAATAGGTTTGTTGGTAGGACCAATTGCTGCCGAATTTTTAAGTGAAGATGGTACTAAATGGATTGAACCTAGGTGGAACGGAGAGGAAGGACTTTTTCCTGGTGGTAGTTTGTTTTACTTTGTCTCTTTAGCTATTAGTATTATTTTATTTGAAGGTGGCTTAACACTAAAAAAAGGTGAAATTAAAAATGTAGGTCCAGTAATTACCAAGTTAATTACAGTTGGATCCATTGTTACGTTTTTTGGAGCTGCGGTTGCTGCTCATTATATATTTTATTTAAGTTGGGAAATTTCCTTTTTATTTTCAGCATTGATTATTGTTACTGGTCCAACGGTAATTACTCCAATTTTAAGAAATATTCCATTAAAAAAAGATGTCTCAGCTGTATTAAAATGGGAAGGGATTTTAATAGACCCAATTGGTGCCCTAGTTGCTGTACTTGTATTTGAATTTATTAGTATAGATGCGGGCGGAGAGTTTACCAAAACAGCCTTTATGGAGTTTGGTAAAATTGTGTTATTTGGATCCACATTTGGTTTTACTTTTGCGTACGCACTTAATTTAATTTTAAATAAAAAATGGGTGCCACATTATTTAATTAATGTGTTTTCCTTAGCAGCTGTATTAGGTGTTTTTATCTTGGCCGATGTATTTGCTCATGAATCTGGCTTACTTGCAGTAGTGGTTATGGGAATGGTTTTAGGAAACTCCAAATCGCCATATTTGAAGGAATTATTGTATTTCAAGGAATCTTTAAGTGTTTTATTGATTTCCATTTTGTTTATACTTCTTGCAGCAGATATTAATTTTGAGGATTTACTCCTAATTTATAATTGGAATACTGTTATTCTTTTTGCGGTGGTAGCATTTGTTATTAGGCCTATTGCTGTGTTTTTAAGTACTTATGGCTCTAATTTAGAACTTAAAGAAAAGCTTTTTATAAGTTGGGTAGGTCCGCGAGGAATTGTTGCTGCTGGTATTGCTTCCTTATTCGGATTAAAATTGGCTGAAGATGGTGTTACGGACGCCGAGTATATTACTCCTCTAGTATTTATGATTGTTTTAGGAACTGTAATTTTAAATGCCACTACAGCTAGAATGTTTGCTAAAGTAGTAGGCGTGTTTTTAACAAAATCTGAAGGTATTTTAATTATAGGTGCCTCTAAACTTCCTAGATTATTAGCACATTATTTAGAGAAAAATGGTAGACATGTTGTATTAATCGACAGCAATCAGAATAATATAGAAAGAGCTACAGAACTTGGTCTAGAAGCCATGAATACCAATATTTACTCAGATAAATTATTAGATAATATCGAGCTTAACGATATGGGCTTCTTAATGGCCTTAACGGGCAATACAGATATTAATAAATACGCAATTAATCAATTTGGTGAAAAATTTGGTGAAAACGGATCTTATCGCTTGTTAACATCAACTGAAATGTTAGAATCGACTGATATTCCAGTGGATGGAATATTTTCTTATACAGATGATTTTAACTCGTTAACCAATGTTATTAATAAATACCCTTCCATTCAAGAAATTGAATTAAAAGACAAAAATCACTATTACGATTTAATTAAGATTACGAATAATGACAAAGATATTATTCCTCTATTTATTAAAGATCATGAAAACGACTTGTTTGTTGTGAAAGCAGATAAAGAAGCACTTCTTGAAAGCATGGAATTAGGTTGGAAACTGGTTTATATTGGAAAACCATTTGATGTAGAAGAAGTTAAGCATGAAAATAAAGTTGTAAAAAAGCGTGAAAACAAATAGAGCTGTTTTTGAAATAGAAGCTTTATAATAGTTTTAAATACATCTTAGTAATTTTCATTATATATTAAATAAAAAAAGTCCTGCAGAAGCAGGACTTTTAAATATAAAGTAAGTGTTTTTTAATTATATATCATTCCTTTTTTCAAAGGAGAGTGATTTAATCATTCAGTTTTAATACAGCCATAAACGCTTCTTGTGGAATCTCTACGTTTCCTACTTGACGCATACGTTTTTTACCTTTTTTCTGCTTTTCAAGAAGTTTACGTTTTCTAGAAATATCTCCTCCATAACATTTTGCTGTTACGTCTTTACGAAGTGCTTTAATGGTTTCTCTGGCAATAATTTTTGCTCCAATTGCAGCTTGAATAGGAATATCAAATTGTTGACGTGGGATTAATTCTTTTAATTTCTCACACATTTTCTTACCAATACTATGGGCGTTATCTGCGTGGATTAAAGCTGAAAGTGCATCAACTGGTTGGGCGTTTAATAAAATATCCACACGAACCAATTTAGATGTTTTCATTCCAATAGGATGGTAATCGAAGGATGCATATCCTTTTGAAACGGTTTTTAATCTATCGTAAAAATCGAATACAATTTCTGCTAAAGGCATATCGAAATTTAGCTCTACACGTTCTGGAGTTAAATAGGTTTGATGTGTAATCATACCTCTTTTTTCAATACACAGAGACATAACGTTTCCAACAAAATCTGCCTTGGTAATAATGGTTGCTTTAATATATGGTTCTTCAACACGGTCTAAACCAGAAGGATCTGGTAAATCGGATGGGTTATTAACAATTACAGGCACGTCAGGATGTTTCCTTGTAAACGCATGGTAACTAACGTTTGGAACTGTTGTAATAACAGTCATATCGAATTCACGCTCTAAACGTTCTTGGATAATTTCCATGTGGAGCATACCAAGAAACCCACATCTAAAACCGAAACCTAAGGCAGCCGAACTCTCAGGAGTAAATACTAAGGATGCATCGTTAAGTTGTAGTTTTTCCATGGAATTCCTTAACTCTTCGTAGTCTTCTGTGTCTACTGGATAAATACCAGCAAAAACCATTGGTTTTACATCCTCAAAACCTTCAATAGGATTAGTTGTTGGGTTTTTTGCATCTGTAAGTGTGTCACCAACCTTTACTTCCTTAGCTTCTTTTATTCCGGTAATTACATAGCCTACATCTCCAGCTTTAATTTCATTCCTTGGAAACTGTTTTAATCGAAGTGTTCCAATTTCATCAGCAAAATAATTTTTACCTGTAGCTATAAATTTAATGTTTTGTCCTTTTTTTATACTTCCATTTATTACTCTAAAATAAGTTTCAACACCTCTAAAAGGGTTGTAAACAGAGTCAAAAATTAAGGCTTGAAGCGGTTCGTCCACATTTCCTGTTGGAGCTGGAATTTTTTCAATAATAGCTTCTAAAATATTATCAATTCCTAAACCGGTTTTTCCACTTGCGTGAATAACGTCTTCAGGTTTACAACCAAGTAACTCTACAATATCGTCGGTTACTTCTTCAGGATTGGCACTAGGTAAATCTACTTTGTTTAGAATAGGAATAATTTCCAAATCATTTTCCAAAGCTAAATACAGATTCGATATGGTTTGTGCTTGAATACTTTGCGCAGCATCTACAATAAGTAAAGCACCTTCACATGCAGCAATAGATCTAGATACTTCATAACTAAAATCTACGTGACCAGGAGTATCAATTAGGTTAAGGATGTAACTTTCACCTTTATAAATATATTCCATTTGTATGGCATGCGATTTAATGGTAATACCACGTTCACGCTCCAAATCCATACTGTCAAGCAGTTGTTCTTTCTTTTCGCGTTCCGTTACGGTACCAGTGTAGTCCAATAATCTATCTGCCAAAGTACTCTTACCGTGGTCAATATGCGCTATAATACAAAAGTTTCTTATGTTTTTCATAAAGTATATTCTCTCAAATATCTAATTTGCAAATATAATTGTTTTAACTCTGCTTTAATTATTAAAGGGTAACTAATTAGAAAATATTTATTTAAGGGAAACCCGTAAAAATTATTGAAAAACAATTTTTATATTGTCACCCTAAGTAACCTTATGAATTTTTATAAATACTATATATACCTAATTCTATTGGTATTTTTATCTTTTCCAGGCTTTTCCCAAGATATTACTATCTCAGGAATAGTGGAGGACACAGTTAGTGCACCCATTTATTTTGCAAATGTTGTGTTATTAAAGGCCAACGATTCTACTGCGGTTAAAGGAACTTCTTCTAATTTGGATGGTTTTTTTGAATTAAAAAATGTCAATAAAAATCAATATCTACTTAAAATCAGCTTTATAGGTTATAAAGAAATAATAAAACCTTTAATGGTTTCTGAGGAAGATATTAATCTTGGAACCCTTGTTTTAACTGAAAGTAACCAGTATTTAGATGAAATTAATATTGTAGTAAACAAACCTACCATTAAAAAGGAAGCCGATAAATTAGTTTTCACCGTTGAAAACACAGCACTTTCTGAAGGAAGTTTATTGCAGGTTATAAAAAGCACGCCTGGAGTTTTGGTTTTAGATGGACAGATTTCTGTGAAGGGTTCATCACCAACGGTATATATTAATAATAGAAAGGTTCAATTATCAACGGAAGAATTACTTCAGCTTTTAGAAGGTTCACCTGCTGATGCCATTAAGTCTGTTGAAGTAATTACTAATCCATCGGCCAATTACGATGCTGAAAGTGGAGTTGTTTTAAATATTATTATGGGCAAAAACTTGGTAACGGGATACCGAGGAAGTGTTTTTGGTAATTATACTCAAGGAGTTTTTCCTAGGTATAATTTAGGGGTGAGTAATTATTTTAAAACCGATAAAGTAAATTTATCTGCTAATTACAGCTATACCGACGAAAAAATAAATAGAAACAACAACGATGGAGTTTTTTATTACGATTCCAACAATCAAATTGATAATGTTTGGAAATCCTCAATTAATATAAACACTTGGTCTAAAGCACATAATTTAAACTTCAATGTTGATTTCCATTTAAATGAAACTAATACTATTTCGGTTTCTTCAAACATGTTGTGGACGCCATATTTTAAGTATAAAATTAGAAACAACACGAATATTTTTGATGCAAACAATGTGTTTGAGTCTAAAATAGAATCTGATAATGTATCAAACGACGATAAGTATAACCTAGGATTTGATGTAGATTATGTGCATCAATTTGCAACTAGTAGCTTGGATTTTAACACCCATTTTACCATTTACGATTACAACAGGTTTCAAGAGTCGTCAAGTAAGTATTTCGATCAAAACTATAATTTTTTAGGCCCAACGGCTTTTAATACGGATGCCAATCAAAAAACTCAAATTTTCACAGCTCAATTAGATTATAGACTTCCTATTAATGAAAGTTCTAATTTCAATACAGGTACTAAGTATTCCAATATTACCACTAAAAGCGACATAACACGCTATGATTATGATTTCACCTTGAACCAAGAGGTTTTAAATTCTGCCAACTCTAGTGCTTTTGATTATAACGAAAGTATTTTTGCTGCTTATGCAAATTTTGATAAATCATGGGAAAAGTGGATTGTTAACGCAGGTTTACGACTAGAGCAAACCAATACAGAAGGAATTTCATTAACTACCAATCAAAAAGATAAACAAAATTATTTAGATTGGTTTCCAGCAGCAAGCATTAAATATCAGGTAGGAGATGTGCTTAGTTTTTATACTAATTACAAAAGAAGTATAGAACGACCAAGTTATCAAGATTTAAATCCGTTTACTTTTTATTTGAACGATAACATTGTTGTAGTGGGGAACCCCAAATTAATGCCGACTTATAAAGACCATTATGTGGTTGGGTCGTCGGTGACTTCATTTTTAACTTTAGAGGCTTATTACATCAATAAAAAGGACAATATAGTGGAGCTAGCCCTACAGGACAACTTAACCAACCAAATTATTTATGCTCCAGTTAATATGGATAAAAATATTGAATATGGTTTTGATGCTGTTACTTATTTTAATGTTACAGATTCTTGGTTTGTGTATGCGGTAACGTCATTTTACAACACGCAGGAGGAAACCAATACTTCCAATGGTTTTATAAAAAAGGACAAATGGTCTAACTATAGTGTTTTAAGCAATGATTTCTCATTATTGAAAGATCAAAGTTTAACAGCGAACTTCACTTTAATCTACATGTCCTCTTATTTACAGGCTTTAATGGATATAGAGTGGAGACTGGAGTCTGAATTATCTATTTCGAAATCAATTTTTAATAAAAAAGGATCTATAAGTTTAAGTGCGGCCGATTTATTTAATTTAGGCGATTTTAATACTTCTACAAAATATTTAAATCAACGCAATAACTACAACACAAATTTAGATAACAGATATATTAAACTTGGATTTAGATATAAATTTGGTAATACCATTTTAGAAACCAACGAACGGCAATTAAACATAAAAGAGCGCGAGCGTATTAAAGAGCGCAATTAATAGGTTGATATTTCAAAATAAATTCGTGTTTAGGTGTTTTAACCTGAAATAATTAATCTTGCCATTCAGCTATAAATAAGTTCGTATCGCGTCCGCCACCATTATTTCTATTTGAAGAGAAAATCAGATTTTTACCATCGTTTGAAAATACAGGAAAGGCATCAAAAGTGTCACTATGTGTAATTCGTTTTAGGTTATTACCATCTATATCTATCATATATAAATTGAACGGAAAACCACGTTCAGATTCAAAATTAGAAGAGAATAATATTTTTTCTCCAGAAGGATGAAAAAATGGGCTCCAATTGGCATTTCCTAAGTTTGTTAATTGACGCAAATCGCTACCATCTGCATTACAGATATACAGCTCCATTTTAGTTGGTTGAACCAAACCTTCGGCTAATAAATCCTTATATTCTTTAATTTCTTCCTCTGTTTTAGGTCTTGAAGATCTGAAAACGATTTTTGTTCCATCAGGAGAAAAGAAAGCACCTCCATCATAACCTAGTTCAAAGGTAATTTGCTTAACATCGCTTCCATCTATATTCATAGTGTATAATTCAATGTCTCCACTTCTATCTGAAGTAAAAACAATTTTATCACCTTGTGGAGAAACCGTTGCTTCAGCATCATATCCAGGCTCATCAGTAAGTTGTTTTACAATATTTCCTTCTAAATCGGCTACAAAAATATCGTAGGAACTATAAATAGGCCAAATATATTTTCCGCTTTTACTTTCAGGAACTTCTGGACAATCATTGCTTCCTAAATGAGTGGAAGCGTAAATAATATGCTTGTTATCTGGCATAAAATACGCGCAAGTTGTTCTTCCTTTTCCTGTACTAACCATCGGGGGCATTTTGTCTTTAAACGTTTCGTCTGCATCCATCAAAAACATTTGGTCGCAACTTACATTCCATTTTTGGTAGTTAGATTGAAACACTAATTGCTTATCGTCAAAACTCCAATAAGCTTCAGCATTATCCCCACCAAACGTAATTTGTTTTAAGGATTTGAAATGAACTTCATCCGAATAAATTAAGGTGTCAACCCACTTGGTGGCTCCAGATTTAACATCGGTAGCTTGTTTTTTGTCGTTTTTACAGCACACAATCAGGCTTAAAAATAATAAGCTATAAAAAAATCTTAAATACATAGACATAGATTAAAGTATAAATAAATGGCAATTATTCCATAATTTTGTCAAAAATAACATTAATAAGATGAAGCGGTTAGCTCTAATAGTTTTTTTTATTTCACTTTTTGGTTGTAATCAAGAATTTAAATATGAAAATAAAATAAAAGAAGATGTTACTTACATAGCTGATGATAAGCTCGAAGGACGGGAAACCGGATCTAAAGGAGAGCTGTTGGCTGCGGCTTATATTTCTGAGCGTTTTAAAGAATTAGGTCTTCAACCAAAAGGAACAAATGGATTCTATCAAAGTTTTAATTTTAAACCTAAAACAGATCCACATAGTGAAGTTGCTTATTCCTTAAACCCAGAAGATTCAACTGTTACCGGTACAAACGTTTTAGGCTATTTAGATAACCAAGCAGAAAACACCATAATAATTGGTGCGCATTACGACCATTTAGGATATGGAAGTGATGGCTCTTTGCATAGAGGAGAAAAGGAAATCCATAATGGTGCAGACGATAATGCTAGTGGAGTGGCCATTATGCTAGATTTAGCTGCAAGATTAAAACAAACAAACACCTCAAATAATTATTTATTTATGGCGTTTTCAGGTGAAGAAATGGGCTTGTTAGGTTCAAATTATTTTACTAAAAATGCTACTATGGATTTAAGCAAAGTCAATTACATGATTAACATGGATATGGTTGGACGCTTAAAAGAAGATAAAACTTTGGCTGTTTATGGAGTTGGCACCTCTCCAGTATGGAAACAAACTTTATCAACAACAAATCCGGGGTTTAAACTTGTAGAAAATGAATCTGGAGTAGGACCATCAGATCATACGTCTTTTTACTTACAAGATATTCCTGTGTTGCATTTTTTTACTGGACAGCATGACGATTATCACAAACCAGGAGATGACTCTGAAAAACTTAATTATGAAGGCATGGATGCCATTTCAAATTATATTTTTGATGTTATTTCCAACTTGGATGGTAGTGAGAAACTGCCTTTTACTAAAACTAAAAATGAAAGTGAAGAAACGCCACGTTTTAAAGTTGGTTTAGGCGTAGTTCCAGATTATTTATACGATGGAGAAGGAATGCGAGTAGATGGTATAAGTGAAGATAAACCAGCACAAAAGGCAGGATTGCAAAAAGGTGACATATTAATTAGACTTGGAGATAGTGCTGTTGTGGACATGATGAGCTATATGAGAGCCTTATCCGTTTTTTCAGCCGGCGATTCTACGAAAGTTGTTGTAAAAAGAAATAATGAAACGATAGAAGCTGACGTTCAGTTTTAAAAACTTAAGACTAGAAAACAATTTAATCTAAAAAAAACAAACTCAAGTGGTAAAAATAGGCAACATAGAACTTCCAAATTTCCCATTACTTTTAGCTCCAATGGAAGATGTTAGCGACCCTCCTTTTCGTGCGTTGTGCAAGGAACAAGGTGCGGACGTGGTATATACAGAATTTATTTCTAGTGAAGGCTTGATACGTGATGCTGCTAAAAGTATCATGAAATTAGATATTTATGAAAAGGAACGTCCAGTTGGAATTCAAATTTTTGGAGCCAATTTAGAAAGCATGTTGCAAACCATTGATATTGTTGAAAAGTCGAATCCAGATATCATCGATATTAATTTCGGCTGTCCTGTTAAAAAAGTGGTTAGTAAAGGAGCAGGAGCAGGGATTTTAAAAGATGTTTGTTTAATGGAGCAGCTAACTGCCGAAATGGTAAAACGTACAAATATTCCAATTACCGTAAAAACCCGATTGGGTTGGGATCACGATTCTATTAGAATTGTTGAGGTGGCTGAAAGACTTCAGGATGTAGGTTGTAAAGCTATTGCCATTCACGGAAGAACGCGTGCTCAAATGTATAAAGGAAATGCCGATTGGAGGCCAATTGCTGAAGTAAAAAACAATCCACGTATGCATATTCCGGTTTTTGGAAATGGCGACGTAGATACCCCAGAACGCGCTATGGAAATGCGTGATGTATATGGTTTGGATGGTTGTATGATTGGACGTGCCACCATTGGTAATCCGTGGTTTTTTAAACAAGTAAAACACTTTTTTAATACAGGTGAACATTTGGGTCCTGTTACTTTAGAAGAACGTGTAGAAGCTGCTAGACGTCATTTACAAATGGCTATAGATTGGAAAGGAGAAAAACTTGGAGTTTTTGAAACTAGAAGGCATTATACAAATTACTTTAAAGGAATTCCTAATTTTAAGGAATATCGAACAAAAATGGTTACAAGCGATGAATCTAAAGACGTATTTGAAGCTTTTGATGAAGTTTTAGACGCCTTTTCAGATTATGTGATGGTTTAATTTTCCACCAGATTTTTAGAAATTCTAACCGAAGCTATTTTTGAGGCAAGAACACCTAAAATGGAAATGGTTACAAAAACGATAAGTATATTTTCAGCTTTTAAGGTTACTGGATAGGGTAGACTTTGGGTAATCATAATCAATGAAAAGGTTTTTTGTAACCAAACAACCAAGCAGCCTAATATTAGGCCAATTATACCACCAACAATACTCATTAAGCTACCTTGTAGGAAAAAGATATTCCTAATATTTGAAATAGTAGCTCCTAAGCTGAATAACGTTTTTAAAGTGCTTTTTTTGTCCAATATCATCATAATAATGGAGCCAATCACATTAAAAAGTGCAATAATCAAAACAAGTGTGAAGATTAAATACACAGCTAAATTTTCGGTATTAAGCATTTTGTAAAGGGCGTCGTTTAATTGTGCGCTGTTTTTCAAAAGTATTTTATCGCCTAAAACCGATGAAATTTCTTTTCTAGCATGAGCTTCAGTAGCATTTTCATTCAGTTTAAACTCAATGGCCGTCACTTCATTTTCCTTATAATTAAGGAGTAGTCTAGCCATTTCAATAGGCGCATAAATGTATTTATCGTTTAAATTTTCATTCACATCAAACACGCCAACATTTACAGCATCGAACGTGTTGAATGCTTGGTTTGCCGAGGTAATTTGTCCTTTTCCAGGTTTAGGAACATACAGATTGATGCGTTTACCATAATTTAAAACACCAAAAGATAAGGTGTTTGCAATGCCCCAACCAGAAACAATCTGATTTGTTCTTTGAGTGAGCCAACTTCCTAAAACAATCACGGAATCAACAGCATTTACAACTTCAAAATTCTCGTCAACACCTTTAATGTATCCGTTTGGATAGCTTTTATCTTCAAAAGAAATAAATACTCGTTCCTCTATTATTTTTGAATAAGAAGCCACACTTTCTAGCTCATTTAACTTAGTAAACTCTTCTTCAGAAATTAAAAAAGATTTACCAACCGAAGCTTCGGCCTTTAAATCGGGATCAATAATAGAAGTAAATTGTAGAGTAAAATCTTTTAAGCCTGCAAAGCCAGAAAGTACTATAAACAGAGATGCTGAACCAAGAATTACCCCAATGGCAGCAATAATGGTAATAAAATTAATAGCATTGTTAGAGCTTTTAGAAAGCAAATAACGTTTGGCTATGTATAACGAAAAATTCAATTACGATTTTTTGCGTTTATCTAAAAGGTCAGGATTATTTAATGGGTTATCCTCGCCTTTTAATGACTTATCTATTTTTTCTATATACTCTAGAGAATCGTCTAAATAAAACTGAAGTGCAGGCATGCGTCTTAATTGGTGTTTGGTACGTTGTGCCAATTCGTGCTTAATTAAAGGCGCATTAGATTTAATACCTTCAATAAGTTCCTTTCCCTTAGCGCTTGGAAAAATACTTAAATATACTTTTGCAACGGATAAATCTACCGTTACTTTTACTTTAGAAACGGAAATAAGAATTCCATGCATTCCACCTTGTGTGGCAGCTCCTTGAAGTACTTCTACTAAATCGCGTTGTAAAACCGATCCTATCTTTTTTTGTCTTTGACTCTCTTCCATATTATTAATTTTTTAAAAGTCATTTAAATTCTAATTTCTCTAAATTATGAATTTTGACATTTATTATAAAAACCCATTAGGGATTTCTACGGTGCAAAAATAACCATAATTAAAGATTATATTACTTTTGCAGCTAAAATTCGTAACTTATACCAGGTATTTTAAATGGTAATTACAAAAATTATTAAAATGAATAAGATTGAGCATATTGGTATTGCCGTTAAAAATTTAGAAGAATCCAACGAATTGTTTTCGAAGTTGTTTGGAAAATCACATTATAAAATTGAAGAAGTAGCAAGCGAAGGTGTTAATACTTCTTTTTTTCAAGTAGGTGAAAATAAAATTGAATTACTAGAAGCCACTAAACCGGATAGCCCAATAGCCAAATTTATTGAAAAGAAGGGAGAAGGCATTCATCACATAGCTTTTGATGTGTCTGATATAGAAGCTGAAATTACTAGATTAAAGAAGGAAGGATTTGTTGTTTTAAACGAAACCCCAAAAAAAGGAGCGGATAACAAATTAGTGGTATTTTTACACCCAAAATCAACAAATGGTGTATTAATTGAGCTTTGTCAAGAGATAAAGGAATAAAAATACTTTGAGAGTACAAAAATATGTAGTAATATTGCACTCTCTTTGTAAAAAAGGAGAAATGTCGAGTTAGCTTTAATGCTAATAGGTCCTATAACTCAGCTGGTTAGAGTATCTGACTCATAATCAGAAAGTCCCTGGTTCGAGCCCAGGTGGGACCACAAGTAAAAACAAGCCTTACAGAAATGTGAGGCTTTTTTTATGGATTTAACTTATGTATTGATAAATTTTATTCAATTTAGAAGTAATTTTCTCAATTATACTTTAGGTTAAAAATACGTTACAGATACTACATGAATAACAAACATCTTTTTATCAATTCCGTTTCAGCAATAGATGCCAAGTCACTAGAAAATATTTTAGTAAAAAATGCATTCAGAAAATTTGCTAATGTTAGTTTTATCGAGAAGCTAAATGAAATATTTAAAGAACTAAAAGCAAGTGGTAATACACAGCTTGATGTTCATAAAGGAGTTGGAGCCTGTGGATGTAATAACAAAAGGAAAGTGTTTTGTTTTGTAGGGAATAATACGAAGGACTTCTTTACCTTGGCCTACGATGAAGATGAACATAATTACTACAACTTTTATAAGTCCTGCGATGTTGTTAATTATGAAACATCACCGGACTTAAACAAATTTTATTACTTTTCTATAAAACTAGAAGACACTACTGAATACAAAAATCATCAAGATGCTTCTGAGCCATTACGCGAATACAAAGAATTAAGTTCTAAAGATATTTGCAACATGAAGGAAATAGAGACCTGGTTAGAAAAATATAAAATTTTATATAACAACACGGTTGAAGTAATTGAAGGTAATATAAACTCACCTAAACTGAATTCAGTAGAATTATTAGTGAATAAGGAGTTTGAAAATTTATACGGAACTTTAAATATCTTATCTATACTTTATAAAAAGGAAATTTATTTTAAGAAGCAATTAGAAGACTATAATAAAGTTAAGGATAGCGTGTCAAAACTTAAAACTTGGTTCGATTATCAGCATAAAAATAAAGGTGAATATAAATTGTTTTCTTCTGTGTTTTACGATAACAGAGAGCTTACCCATTACCGTTTTGAAATAAATGATTTAAAATTAAACCCACAAGATTTTAAATACACTCTTGGCTTTATGAAAATTATTGAAGATAGCCAGGCAATTGAGTTTGACGGAGTAGTTAAGGTTATAAGTGAATTAGAGGTTTTTGAAAAATCAAAAACTCGTAGATCCTTTAAAAAGCAAAGTATTGTATTATCCATTGATGATTTTTGTTGTAGTAAATACAAGGTTACTTTTTCAGAAGCAAGAGTAAAGCACTTAGAAAACTTAAATCTAGGTGACTTTGTTAAGGTAAGAGCAAGACTTACAGGTGGAGAATGGGAGAAAACAGAAGGTGTTAAGGAGCATGTGCACGGTCTTTTTGGTTGGAGTTTAGAAAAACTACAGCCCAAACCAGCACCAAAAGAAAACACCCAGGAGGTGGATTTGTATTATAAATACATGTTGTTGCGGCCTTTTTAATAAAAAACACCTTTATATATTAATAAGAATACCTTCCATTTTTAGCTAACCTTTTAATTATCAATCAAATCAATCAACAAAATTTTAAATAACTAAGGAAAACGGTTCCTAGCCGATTTTCATTCCATCTTACTTTTATAAAAAAGTGTTTTCATAAACGAAATGCTTCAACTTTTTTGCTTCATATATAACCGTCAATTTGTTATGATTTTTATTTCAAAAAATATAAATGTTGATAACCATGTGGAAAACCTAAATGAGTTTTTGTGTAAATAGTGAGAATAAAAGCAGACCTTTATGTTCGCAAATTTTCTAATCCCTCAATCAATAAAGCAACATGAAAATTATTTCTGTTTTAAAAAGAGATTTCGTAACGGAATCCTTTGATTTAAACAAGATTACCAATGCTATTTTAAAAGCAATGACCGCCGTTCAACACGGACAATTAGCAGATGCTGAGAGCATTTCGAATAAAGTTTTTACCTCATTATTGGAGCGAAAAAAACTAGATGCTGACTACGTGCCCACAGTAGAAGAAGTACAAGATTTTGTAGAGACCAAACTTATGGAAAGTGGTTTTTTTGATGTTGCTAAAGCTTATATTTTATATAGAAATGAACAATCAAAAAAACGTAAAAGCAATATTTTTGAAAAACGAATTAATTTAAAGCCTTACGAGTATCCAGATTTATACGAATACGTTCCGGCAATTAGACATTCGTACTGGATTCATACCGAATTTAACTTTACTAGCGATGTTCAAGATTTTAAAACCTTACTTTCAGATTCTGAGCGTAATGCTATAAAAAATACCATGTTAGCTATTTCTCAAATTGAAGTGGCTGTAAAAAACTTCTGGGGCGATATTTATCATAGAATGCCTAAACCAGAAATAGGTTCGGTTGGAGCAACTTTTGCCGAGAGTGAAGTGCGTCATCATGATGCCTACTCGCATTTGTTAGAAATTTTAGGGTTAAATGAAGAGTTTAAAAACCTAAAAAAGAAGCCAGTAATCATGAAACGCGTGCAGTATTTAGAAACTGCTTTAAAAAATGCAAAAAGTGAAGATAATAAGGAATATGCCGAATCGGTTTTACTTTTTTCACTATTTATAGAACACGTGTCTCTATTTTCTCAGTTCCTTATTATTATGGCCTTCAATAAGCATAAAAACATGCTTAAAGGAATATCCAATGTTGTAGAGGCAACTTCTAAAGAAGAGCAAATTCATGGCGATTTTGGAATTGACCTAATTAAAATTATTAAATCGGAAAATCCAGATTGGTTTGATGCTGAATATCAAGTTATGATCCAAGACATGTGTCGTGATGCCTTTGAGGCCGAAAGCAAAATTATAGACTGGATTTTTGAAGATGGCGAACTAGAATTTTTACCTAAAAACCTAATAAATGAGTTCATAAAATCGCGCTTTAACAATTCATTGGAAAGCATTGGAATTGATAAAGTATTTGATATAGATGAAAGCCTTCTAGCAGAAACCGAATGGTTTGATGATGAAATTATAGGCACCAAACACGGAGATTTTTTCGTAAAACGCTCAATCAATTATAGTAAAAGAACACAAAGTATAACCAGTGATGACCTTTTTTAAAATGAATAACAGTAAACTTACCTTAGATTCAGAAGCCAAAACCTCAAACGACAACGACCTACTTTTAAAATCAAGAAAAGAAGCGCTTAAAAACAATAAAGAACAAGCAAGCAAAGGTTTTGAATGGCTAACAGAACATAGCCGAAACTTTTTAGCACTTGGTTATTTGGCGGAAGGAATGTCAGCCGAGCAACGCATTCGTGAAATTGCAGATCACGCAGAAAAAATCCTTAAAATACCAGGATTTTCGGATAAATTTTATGGTTATATGTCCGAAGGCTTTTATTCATTAGCATCACCAGTATGGTCTAACTTTGGAAAGGAAAGAGGTCTTCCTATTAGTTGTTTTGGATCCCATGTGGCTGATGATATGGGGAATATATTATACACGCAATCCGAGGTTGGAATGATGTCAAAACTAGGTGGAGGAACATCTGGATACTTTGGTAAAATTCGTCATCGTGGTGCTGAGGTAAAAAACAATGGTCAAGCTTCTGGAGCCGTGCATATCATGCAACTTTTTGAATCTATGGTAGATGTTGTGAGTCAGGGTTCTGTTAGACGAGGACGCTTTTCACCATATTTACCAGTAGAACATCCAGATATTATGGAATTCTTAGAAATTGGAACCGAAGGAAATCCAATTCAAGAATTAACTCATGGAGTAACCGTTACTAATCAATGGATGCAAGAAATGGTTGATGGTGACGTTGAAAAGAGAACTATTTGGGCAAAAGTATTACAACGAAGAGGTGAAATGGGGTATCCGTATATCTTCTTTAAAGACAATGCAAACAATGCAGCTGCCGATGTGTATCGTAAAGAAAATCACACTATTTATGCTAGTAATTTATGTACAGAAATTATGTTGCCATCAAATGACGAATGGTCTTTTGTTTGTGTATTATCTTCTGTAAACCTATTGCATTACGATAAATGGAAAGATACCGATGCGGTTGAAACTATGGTTTATTTCCTAGATGCCGTAATTACTGAGTTTATTGAAAAATTAGAAGTTTATAGAGATTCTGAAGAAAGGGAAGATCGTCAAACCTTCCTATTTATGGAACGTGCGTATAATTTTGCAAAAGAAAATAGAGCACTAGGTTTAGGTGTTTTGGGTTGGCATTCTTTCTTACAATCTAAAATGTTACCATTTAATAGCCAAGAAGCTTATAATTTAAATAGTGAAATTTTTAAACTTATTAAGGAAAAATCCTATGCTGCTTCAAGCCAATTAGCTGAGAAATTTGGTGAGCCAAAAGTACTTAAAGGATATGGAAGACGTAATGCTACATTAAATGCTATTGCACCTACAACTTCTTCAGCTTTCATTTTAGGTCAAGTGTCGCAAGGAATTGAGCCGATATGGTCTAACATTTATGTGAAGGACATTGCCAAAATTAAAACAACAATAAAAAACACATACTTAGAAGCATTATTAGAAGAAAAAGGTAAAAACACCCAAGAAGTATGGTATAGTATTAGAGATTTTGATGGCTCTGTGCAACATCTAGATTTCCTTACAGATTTAGAGAAAGACGTGTTTAAAACTTACTCTGAAATCGATCAAATGGACATTATTTATCAAGCAGCAAATCGTCAGAATCATATTGATCAAGGACAATCGGTAAACATAATTGTACACCCAGATATGCCAGTTAAAGAGATTAATAAAATTCATGTTACGGCATGGAAATTAGGTCTAAAATCGCTGTATTACCAACACAGTATGAATGCTGCTCAAAAGTTCAGACAGAAAAAAGAATGTACAAGTTGTGAAGCTTAGTTGCTTAAAATAGCTTTTATAATAATTAAAACCCGTTTTTATAAACGGGTTTTTTATTGCTCTAATTTTTGAATAAGCCCATGATTTTTAAAAGCAAAGAATCATGTTTTTAGAGTAGTAATACGTTAATTTATACATAATGTATTAATCCATAATTTAAAAAATAGAATTAAAATAAAAGACCGCTTCAGTAAGGGACTCCTCTCTCTTTAATTTAAAATTTATAGTAAGTTTTAAATTGGATATATACTAGAATCAACATATTACTAATTGAAATAGAAATGATTCAAAGACGTTTATCTTGTTTTACTTTTAGAAAATTGAAATAAACCAAAATCAAATTATGTATATTTAAAAATTGAATTTTAATACCTCCTTTATGAAACTTCTTTTAAGCCTATTTTTAGTTTTTTGCTTTGGATTAAGCTGTTCTGCACAAAAAGTATTTTCAGTGCAATATGCTAATCAAGCCGATGTAAAGGTGTTTGTTGTGGATTATGAAAATCAGGCAGATTTAAAGGTTTATAAAGTAAATTATGCTAATCAAGCCGGTAAAAATAATGGTAAATGGTTTTTTACAAAATATGCTAATCAAGCCGATAAAAAAGTTTTTTACGTAGATTATCAGAACCAAGCCGATTTAAAAATATTTTTTGTTGACTACCAAAATCAAGCGGGATGGCGTGATAAATCGAAACAGCACTTAATGTATTGATTTATTATTTTAAATAGAAATTATTTCTCCTCCTTAGCCTTTTTAATAATAGCTTTTAGTCGCTCTTTTCTAAGTTCTTCTTCAGCTTTTTTCTTATTAATTTTTCTATTAAGAAGTTTGGTATGTTTGGCCTTGTTTTTAGTGTTTTTCTGACCCTTAGGTTTTGGCATATAGTTTTATTTTAATACGTCACGAATTTTGGTTAATAAGCTTAAATTTTTCATCTAAGTATTAAATATAACGCTAGAAAGCTCAAATTTAGTTAAATTTCAGGCTATCAACTCTTATTATGAGCTTTAAATATACATATTTAAGCAGATTAACATTTGTAAAAAGAATAAATTTGCACTTCAAAAGTATCGTTTGAAAGAGATTGAAAATAGTAGCGCACAACAACCGATTCTTAATAAAAAGAAGCGGTTTAGATTCTTAAAAATAGTCGGAAGGATTATTTTAGGCTTTCTCTTACTCTTATTTTTGCTTATTCTTTTTATTAGAAGCCCTTGGGGACAGGATATTATTGTTACAAAAGCCGTTTCTTTTCTCTCCAATAAAACCAAGACCAAAGTTGAATTAGATAAACTGTTTATCACCTTTGATGGCGACATCCAATTAAATAGATTGTATCTAGAAGACCAGAAAGGAGATACACTTATTTATTCACGAAAACTGCAAGCAAATGTACCACTTTGGTCCATGATTCAAGGAAATGGGGTTGGGGTTGATGCTTTGAATTGGCAAGGTGTTCGTGCCAATATTACTAGAAAAGATACCATTCAAGGCTTTAATTTTCAGTTTATTATTGATGCCTTTGATTCGCAAGACAAATCAGAAGTTGAGGTGGACGCTACAGCGGCACCATTAAATATCCTTCTGGGTAATTTGCGTTTTCAAGATTTTGATATAGTTTATAATGATGTGGTAACAGGTATTGATAGTCGGTTTAAAATCGGAAAACTTCAAGCAGACTTTGAAAAAACCGATTTAGAAACCATGACTTTCATAGCTTCGGAATTAAAATTAACTGACAGTCGAATTGTATTTTCACAAACTCTAGTTCCTGATACTCCAGGCTCTGAAGGTACAACCTTACCTAAATTAACCGTTAAAGAATTAACGCTTGCCAATGTTTATGCCGATTATAATAGCGAAGCAGATAGGATAGCAGCCACTTTAGATATTCAAGAGTTTTTTTCCGAAATCCCGAATATCGACCTAGCTAACCAGGTTTTTGAGGTGAATGAATTCAGTCTTAAAAATTCGAATATTGTGCTAAGAACCGAAACCGAAAAGAATGCAGTTACTGAAAAAGTCGAGGAAGTTTCCGATGATATAGAACACGATATTGAAGCTTTTGAATGGCCAAGTATTCAATTCCTTATTGGAGAAATAGATCTAATAAATAATAATTTCAGCTATTTTGTGAATAATGAAAAAGGTAAAAACGGAGTTTTTAATGCTAACGCTATCCAATTAACAAACATTAATTTTAATGCGGAAAATATCGCGCTAAAAGATAAAATAGCTGAACTAGAGTTAATCGAAGCTTCTTTTAAAGAAATTTCAGGAATCAACTTAAAAAGTTTACAATTCCAAATAAATGCCACGGACAAGCAACTTAAACTTTCAAACTTAAAAACAGCGTTGAATAACAATTTCCTTCAAGGGAATTTACAACTAGACTATCCTAGTTTAGCTAGATTAATTAAAGCGCCTAACCAATCGGAAGTAGCTATTCACATGCCTTCATTTAAGGTGTCGCTTAAAGATTTATTTTTATTTCAGCCAAGCTTAAAAGAAAATGACTACTTAAATACCCTAAGTAAAAAGTTAATTTATGGTAACATAAATGCTAAGGGTTATTTATCGGATATTAATTTATCAAAAATGACCGTTACGTGGAATAATACGAAATTTTCAGCCAACGGAAGCATTCAAAATATCACACAAACAGACGCTTTAGCTTTTAATATTCCTGCTTTTTCAGCTGTTACAAAACGTTCAGATATTATTCAATTTGTAGAAGAAGAAAATCTTGGAATAAACCTACCTAACGATTTAGAATTAAAAGGAACAGCAAAAGGGAGTCTTAACGATATTATAGCTACGGCCACTTTAACTACGTCTCAAGGTCTAGCAAAGGTTGAAGGGCAATTTAAGAACGGCAAAACGATAGAGTTCGATGCAGATCTTGAAATTGAAGAGTATAAATTGAGCGAACTTCTGAAAAACGAACAATTAGGCAATTTAAATATCAAATTAAAAGCTCACGGAAAAGGAGATAATATCAATAATTTAGACGCAACACTTGATGCTACTGTTTCTAGTTTTAAATACAATAATTATGATATAAGCGATTTAAAACTAGTTGGAGACATAAAAAATGGGTCGGGAACAATAAGTTCTAACTATAAGGACAATAATTTAAATATGACGTTAGACTCCCAAGTTATCTTGGATTCAATTTCATCAGAAGCTAACATCAATTTAAATATTATTGGCGCCGATTTAAAAGCTCTAGGCCTTAATCAACGTGATATAAAAACACGCATGAAAGTGGCTGCCCATTTTAAAGGAAATTCCACCAATTTTGAAGCCACTGCTCAGGTAGACGACGGCATTTTTGTGTCCGACAACAAGTCCTATTTACTGGGAACAGTAAAAGCTATGGCTTATATAAAACCTGATACAACTTCAGTTTCGGTAAACAATAAAATGATCGATTTGGTTTTGCAATCCAATACCAATCCGCAAACTTGGTCTACCTCATTAAAACAACATGTGTTAGGTTATTTTTATCGCGATGAAAAAGTAATGGATAGCACCATGAAAGGAGTGAATTTGAAATTACGAGGAAACATAAGCGAAGGAGCTATTTTAAAAGATGTTTTCCTAGTAAATCTTAAAGATCTTGACACAGTAAATATTGCTGTAGATTTTAACGAAAGAGAACGAAAACTAACCGCTAGAGTAAATGCACCTCATATAAACTATAGCGATATAACTGTGGATAGTTTGGCATTTTCAATGGATACTGATCAGGAAAAATTTAATTTTAATTTAGGTTTTAATCAAATTAAGGCAGCTCCTTTTCATATTCAAAAAACCATAATAGAGGGCAATCAAATCGATAATGAATTAGCATTAAGTCTTGTAGCCTATCATAAAAATGATAAAATAATTCAAATTTTAAGTCAGGTAAGTGGAACCAGTGAAGAACTTCGATTTCACGTGTTACCAGAAAACTTGATTCTAAATAAAACCTCATGGAGTGTTCCAAAAACCAACGAAGTACTTATTTATGATAAGGAATTGGTGTTTAACGATTTTCGTTTTAGCAAAGGCAATCAGTCTATTGAAATTACTGATAAGTTACCAGACGTGTCAAAAAATCACATTGCTATAGATTTTAAAAATTTTAAACTCAATGAGTTTTTAAGCTACTTAAACCCAGATAAAACCTTGGCTTCTGGGAATCTTAATGGCGATTTCATTTTAGAAGAACCTTTTGCCGAAACGGGAATTTTAGCCAATTTAGATATTTCTCAATTCCACGTTATGGATGTCGATTTAGGAACCTTAGATGTTAACGCTAAATCTTTAGGAGGAGAAAGTTACGACTTTAATGCCATGTTGAAAGGTGGAGAAGTAGATTTAGATTTAAAAGGCGATTATGTTGCAAGTCTAACAGGAGCTAATCTCGATCTTGATTTGAATATCAACAAATTTAATATGCAGGCTTTAGCTGGGTTTTCTGAAGGTGAAATAACGGAAACATCAGGGAGTTTTTCTGGGAACTTCAAATTAACGGGAACAACAAAAAAACCTGAATATAATGGGAAATTGCAGTTCAACGATGCCAATTTTAAAATAGCCAAATTTAATTCAGCCTTTACTTTAAACAATGAAATCTTAAATATTGACAATTCTGGGGTTTCTATGAAAGATTTTACCGTTCGCGACGAGAACAAAAATACTTTTGTGATGTCGGGAAAAATTGGAACAGAATCTTTTATCAATCCAACCTTCGATTTACAGCTTGTTGCTAATAATTTTCAAGTGTTAAACGCCACCAAAGATGATAACGATTTTCTTTACGGAAAAGCGAGTTTTAATGGGAAAGCAAAAATTACTGGCGACATGCAAATTCCGAAAGTTGATATGGATATGAGGGTTAATTCAGATACCAACATTACCTATGTTTTACCATCGGCCACAGTAAATATGGAAGAACGTGAGGGCGTTGTCATTTTTGTAAATAGAGATAACCCAGATGCAATTTTAACCAGAACAAAAGAACGCACCGCCACCTTAACAGGAATTGATTTTAAAGCTCTTTTAAAAATTGGGAAGGAAGCCACAGTAACCATTATTATAGATGAAGAAACTGGTGATAATTTTAAAGTGTCTGGTGAAGGTGACTTTAACGTAACCATGAATCCTAATGGAGTTTTAAGACTTTCTGGTGTATACGAAGTATCTTCAGGTCATTACGAATTAAATCTTTACAAGATTGTTAACCGTAAATTTAATTTAATTCCTGGAAGCAAGGTTACTTGGTCTGGCGACCCTTTCGATGCTAAATTGGATGTAAAAGCAGTCTATCAAGTGGATGCTTCCACCTCGTCTTTAATGGCGCCAATGTATTCAGGAAGCGATCCAGCCGTAAAAGGGAAATTCCGTCAAGTGTTACCATTTTATGTCTTTTTAAATATCGATGGAGAACTTTTAGAGCCTAAAATAGCTTTTAGTTTAGATATGCCAGAGGATGACCAAGGCGCAATTGGAGGACAAGTTTATGGGAGGATTCAACAATTAAATAATCAAGAAGATGAATTAAATAGACAGGTGTTCTCACTCTTGGTTTTAAACAGGTTTTATCCAGATTCAGGAAGTGATGGAAGTGAAGGAGGTGTTGCGTCAATAGCGAGAGACAACTTGAATGATGCTGTTTCCGATCAACTTAATATGTTTAGCGATAAGTTATTAGGAACATCTGGTTTTGAACTTGATTTTGGCCTAAATAGTTTCACCGATTACCAAGGAAACACCCCGCAACAACGAACCCAATTGGATATAGCGGCTCAGAAAAAACTATTCAACGATCGTGTTATTGTTCGAGTAGGAAGCGAAGTTGATATTGAAGGAAGCAGCTCCTCCGGTGAAGAAACTCCAATAATTGGAAATGTAAGCGTGGAATATTTATTAACAGAAAGTGGACGATATAGATTAAAAGGTTTTAGTAGAAATGAATTTGAAAACGTAATCGATGGCCAAACCGTTGTAAGTGGTATTGCCTTAATTTTCACTCAGGAATTTAATAAATATAGCGAACTTTGGAACGCTTTGTTTAAAGCGCAAACCGAAGAAGAGAAAAAATTAAAAGCTGAAAAAGAGGCTGCAAAAAAGTTGGCAAAGGAAAAATTAAAAGAGAAAGAAGAGAGCACTCAAAAAAGCATTGAAGAAAAGAAACAGTAATAAAACCAACAGGATAATTTGAATTTCAATTTAAAACACATCAGTATTTATTTATTCCTAATAGGGAGTTTATACTCATGTAGTATAGCTAAGTATATTCCTGAAAACGAACGTTTATTTACCGGTTCTAAGCTAACTATAGAATCTGATTCTCTTATTAAAAATGAATCTGCTTTAAAAGCAGAGTTAGAATCGGTGATGCATCCAGAGCCAAACTCTACCTTTTTAGGAGCACATTTAGGATTGTATTATTACTATAAAAACCAAAAGGAAAAACCAGGATTTATAAACCGTTGGCTGTATAAACAATTTGGCGAAAAACCTATTTATCAATCCGATGTAGAAGCTTATGAAGTAGAAGACTTATTATTAAACCGACTTGAAAATAGAGGTTTTTTCTATAGTAGTGCTTCTTCCGCCTTTGAAGAAACTGAAAAGAAAGCTTCAGTAAAATACAAGGTAAAAGTACCAGGACCTTATAGAATGACTAGCTATCAATTAGACTCTTTGCCAGCAAGTATTGAAAACAATATGAGAAAAATAGTTTCTGAATCGCCATTTAAGGAGGATATGCGTTTCGATTTAAGTAATATGAAATTAGAACGAATCCGGATAGATAGAGAGTTAAAAAAAAGAGGGTATTATAATTTCAATAACAATTTTTTAATTTTTGAAGCAGATACCAACAGATACACTAATAGAAAATTCGATTTATTTCTGAAATTAAAAAACGAAGTCCCTAAAAAAAGCTTGATTCCTTATGAGATTTCAAAAATCAATATTTACCCTAATTATGAAGTTTCTGATTCTTCACATATAAATTCAACTCGTTACAAAGAGAGGAATTATATTCAGAAAGAAGAGTTTTTCAAACCTAAATATTTAGATCCGTTTATAGTTATAAAAGAAGGGCAATACTATAATCCTGAAGACTCAAGAAACACCGCTAGACGTCTTTCCACTATTGGGTCTTATAAGTATGTAAATATTCAATACAAGGAAATAGATACTATGACATCCGATAGTTTGGGGTATTTAGAAGCTGATATTTTCCTTTCACCACTTAACAAGCGTTCGCTTCGAGCCGAACTTCAATTAGTAACTAAATCTAATAATTTTGCTGGACCTGCTTTAGAGCTAACCATGAGCAACAGGAACCTGTTTGGAGGTGGCGAAATTTTAAATATTAGTCCAAAAATAGGTTACGAAAAACAATTAGGTGGCGATAATAATACGGGTAATAGTAGTTTGGAATTAGGCTTGGCTAACGAACTTATTTTCCCAAGAGTTTTATTCCCTATTAAAATTGATAATAATTTCTTTAAATATTCTATACCTAAAACAAAAATCTCCTTGGGGTTAGATTATTTAAACAGAACCGATTTATACGCGTTACTTTCAGGAACAGCCTTGTTTGGTTATTCATGGGATGCTAACCGGTTTGTAACTCACGAGATTAATCCGCTTTCAATTAATTATACAGAGTTGATTAACACAACCGAAAAATTTGATAAAATTCTTGATGAAGACCCATTTTTAAGGAGAAGTTTTGAGCAACAATTTATTTCAGGTCTTAATTATTCATTTACTTATAATGAAATGGTAGACTCACGAAAGAAACATCAGATTTATTTTAATTTCACTTTTGATATGGCGGGGAATACTATAAGTCTTTTTGCTAAAGATCAAGGTCCCGATAAACCAAAAACAGTATTAGGATTGGAGTATGCGCAATACGCCAAAGCTGATGTCGATTTGCATTATCATTTAAATTTTCCGAAAGAAAAAGTTTTAGCAGCTAGACTTTTTGCAGGATATGGTTTAGCTCACGGAAATTCTAGTGTAATTCCTTTTGTAAAACAGTATTATTCTGGTGGCCCATACAGTGTACGTGCTTTTAATATTCGCTCTTTAGGTCCAGGTACCTATAATGCAGAAATTGATGGAACAAATAGCAGTGATTATTTCGATAAAACAGGAAACATTAGGTTGGAGGCCAACATAGAATATAGATTTCCAATCGTGTCCTTTTTAAAAGGAGCTATTTTTGCCGATGTAGGAAACATTTGGAATTCGGTAGAAAACCCAACTTATAATGGAAAAGATAAGTTTACAAGCAATTTTATAAACGAGTTAGGAATGGGCGCTGGAGTAGGATTAAGAGTAGATATTCAAAGTTTTGTAATTCGTTTTGATTTGGCAGCACCGTTTCATAATCCATCCTTACCAAAAGCAGATCGATATAATTTTGACGTGGATGCTACTGTCTTGAATTTTGCAATAGGATATCCATTTTAAATTCCATAAAACTAAATTCCAACCTAAATACTGCAACTAGAATAATTCTAAAAGGATATTCTTAATTCGTGTATTAGTTAATTGGAATTTAGTTTTTGAAAATTTTTAACAGGGCAACTAAACCCACAGCTTAATTAAATATCGTCGTAATCTACTTTAAGCGTTGGAGTTGTTGGGTGTGCTTGACAGGTTAAAATTAAGCCATCAGCTACTTCACCATCGGTTAAAATATTGTTTTGTCTCATCATAACTTCACCTTCGGTAACTCGGGCTAAACAACTACTGCAAATACCACCTTGACAAGAGTAAGGAGCGTCCAAATCTTCATCTAATACAGCTTCCAAAACAGACTGTTTTTGAGACATTTCAAAAGTAGTTTCTTCATCGTCTAAAACCACGGTAATTTTTGTGTTTCCGCTGGCTACTCCGTCGTTTACGTCTGCCGGTTTAGCCGCTTTAAAAAGTTCATAAAACACATTTTCTTTTGGAATGTTGTGTTCAGTTAACACGTCTTTTACTGTATGAATCATGGCTTCCGGACCGCATAAGTAAAAGGCATCTACTACCACATTTTTATGAGTGTTTTTCATTACAAAATTAACAGTGCTCTTTTCAATTCGGCCAAAAATAGCATCTTCTTCATCTGCTTGACTAAAAACAAATTGAATAGAAAAACGCTCTTTATATTCATGTTTTAGGTCTAAAAGTTCTTGTAAGAACATGGTTTCTTCTAGGTTTTTATTCCCATAAACAAGAATAATTTTGCTATTAACCTCCTCTTCTAAAGCACATTTAATAATGCTTAAAACAGGGGTGATTCCGCTTCCAGCAGCGAAGGCAGCAATGTTTTTTGTTTTTGAATCGTTAGGTGTAAATATAAAACGACCGTTTGGAGGAGCTACTTCTAAAGTGTCTCCAACTTTTAATGTGTTATTTGCAAATGATGAAAAAGTGCCATCTGAAACTTCTTTCACAGCAACTTTTAATTGTCCACTTTTTGGTGAAGAACATATAGAGTAATCTCTTCGGATTTCGTGATTATTAATAGTTGTTTTTAGGGTAATATATTGTCCTGCTTTAAAAGCATAGCTGTCTTTTAAATGTTCAGGAACATCGAAACTTAAAACAACAGATTTATCGGTAACTCTATGAATATCCTTTATTGAAAGTTTATGAAAATGTGACATATTTAAATTTTTCACAAAAATAAGAAATACAGTTATGATTTTAGTTTGATTGTAACAAAATGTAGATTATTATTACTAATTAAAATAAAGGTTATTATTTAATTGAAAATCCAATTTTATAAAGAATCAGGGTTTTTTGTATAAACACTTAATTATTAGTTTGTTTCCTGTGAGATTCAATCCAATGAAATTAGATCCATGAAAATAAAACATTTTATAAATCTAGAATGGAAGCAGTACTTTAGATCGGCTTATTGGCAAAAAAGCATAGCAATAAATATTTTATTGGTTTTTGTGGCTTTGTATTTTGTGGTTTCCTTTTTAATTTTAGGAATTGCTCTATATCCAATTTTAAAAGAACAGTTTCCAGATAAGGATCCTTTAGTAATTGTAAATAGCTATTTGTTTTATTGGTTTTTGACGGATTTGGTTATGCGCTTTTTCTTTCAAAAACTACCGGTTATGAGCGTTAAACCGTTACTGATTTTACCCGTAAAGAGAAGCAAAGTAGTACACTATGTTTTAGGAAAATCTGTTTTATCGTTTTTTAATTTTCTCCCGCTATTTGCTGTTGTTCCTTTTGGAGTGATGCTAGTTATTAATGGATATGCATTGGTTTCAGTAGTATTTTGGGCCCTTGCTATCTTCTTAATTACCTTAATTATTAACTTTTTCAACTTTATTATTGAAAGTTTTGCTTCCGAGAAAGACCTTTCATTTTTACCAATTTTGGCTTTTGCCGGGGGCTTATTAGCTATTAATTATTTCAATTTAATTTCTTTTACAAATTTGGTGTCAATTGCAGTTAATTCTGTTTACGAAAACCCTGTATTTGTAGTTGCTTTCTTCGTAGTTCTAATGGCTTTATACTTTGTGAACTTTAAGATTTTAATTAATAAATTATATTTAGATAGTTCCTTAAAAACCAAAACTCAAGAAGTTAAAGCTTCCAATTTAGAATGGACTAGGAAATTTGGTGATGTGGCAACGTTTATGCAATTAGATTTAAAACTTATTTGGAGAAATAAACGTCCAAGATCTTCTGTTTTTATATTGGTTATAGGTTTGTTGTATGGCTTGTTGTTTTATCCAAATCCAAGTTATCAAGACAAGCCGTGGTTTTTTGCTTTTATAGGCATTTTTGTTACGGGTATTTTTCTAATCAATTTTGGACAATTTATTCCTGCCTGGGATAGTGGTTATTACAAAATGCTAATGAGCCAAAATATTAAATACAAACAGTACTTGCAGTCCAAACATACTTTAATGATCTTAAGCGTTGGTATAATGTTTATTTTAAGTATTCCTTATGTGTATTTCGGTTGGAAAATTTTATTGGCACATACAGCCGCAGCCATATATAATATTGGTGTTAATACCTATGTTATATTACTTGGAGGCTCATATAATCGAAAGAAAATTGATTTAAATCAACGAGCTGCTTTTAACTATCAAGGTACAGGAGCAGTTCAATGGCTAATTGGTATTCCATTAATGATTCTGCCGGTAATTATTTTTGGAGCGTCGTACTACTATCTTAATTTCGAAATTGCTTGTTTAATTTTAAGTGCATTCGGGTTGATAGGTATTGTATTTCATAAAAAGCTCATGGCTTATATTACCGAAAAATATCTGGCTTCAAAATATAAAATGATTCAAGCATTTAATCAGGATAATTAATAAACATTTACATGATTAACGTATCAAACCTTACAAAAAAATACGGAAGTAGATCCGTTTTAAATATTGAAAACCTTAACATTCCTAAAGGTCAAAGTTTTGGTTTAGTAGGAAATAATGGCGCAGGAAAAACAACCTTTTTTAGTCTGTTATTAGACCTTATTAGGCCTAGTTCTGGATTTATAAAAAGCAAGGATATTTTAGTTAATTCTAGTGAAGATTGGAAATCTTACACCGCAGCTTTTATAGATGAAAGTTTCTTAATAGGCTATTTAACACCTGAAGAATATTTTTATTTTATTGGCGAACTTCGAGGACAAAACAAAGCCCATGTAGATGCAGTAGTATCTAAATTTCATGATTTTTTCCATGGCGAAATTTTAAATCAGAAAAAATATTTAAGAGATTTAAGTAAAGGAAACCAGAAAAAAGTTGGAATTGTAGCTGCTTTAATTGGTAATCCTGAAATAATTATTTTAGACGAGCCTTTTGCTAATTTAGATCCAACTACTCAAATCAGACTAAAAAATATTCTTAAAAATCTAGCAGAAACCCAAGGGGTAACCATTTTAATATCCAGTCACGATTTATTGCATGTAACAGATGTTTGCGAACGAATTGTTGTTTTGGAAAAAGGAGAAGTTATTAAGGATTTAGCTACAAGTGCTGCTACTTTAAAAGAATTAGAGAGCCATTTTGCTGGTAACGAAACCCTGATGGACGAGTCCATTTAAAGACTAAGAAAGCCCAAATCACAAACAACTTGCGGACTTTGCCATTCTGCAGAAGTTATATTTGGGATATTTCTTTACAAATAATTCAAAAAGATGCCTTATTTTTACGGCTATACATAATATTTACAGCTAATTTAAGTTAATAGTTTAACCTAATAAAACAAACGTTGCGAACATCTTTTAGAATCATATCATTCCTATTTTGTGCCATACTTTTTATAACGAGTTGTTCTCGAAAAAAGGACACGTTTTTAAGTAGGAATTTCCATGCGCTAGCAGCAAAAGACAACATTTTATATAATGGTTATTTGGCTTTAGAAGAAGGAAAACAAGCTCTTAACGAATCTTACGACGATGATTATTGGGACATTTTACCAATTGAGCGCATGCAGGTTTCAGAAGAAGTGACCCTTCCTGGACAAAGTTCAAACGATCGTTTTATAAGAGCAGAAGAAAAAGCTGTAAAAGCCATTCAAATGCATGGAATGAATATTAATGGCAAAGAGAAAAACCCTCAAATAGATGAAGCCTATTTGCTTTTGGGTAAAGCCAGATACTTCGACCAGCGATTTGTGCCTGCCTTAGAAGCATTTAACTATATCTTATATAAATATCCAGCTAGCGATAAAATTAATCAAGCAAAGATTTGGAGAGAAAAAACCAATCTCAGACTAGAAAATAATGAGATTGCTATAGAAAATCTTAAGCGTTTATTAGATCAAGAAAGTATAGAAGGGCAAGACCTAGCCGATGCTACTTCTACTTTAGCTCAAGCCTATATTAATATTGAAGTACTGGATAGTGCCGTTACACAACTAAATACCGCTAGTTTTAATACTAAAAATAACGACGAACGAGGACGATACCGTTATATACAAGGACAGTTGTATAATAGATTAGGTTATAAAGACAGCGCAAATATTGCTTTTGATCAAGTGATTAAGTTAAACCGAAAAACCCCGCGTATTTATCTAATTGCTGCGGAATTAGAAAAAGTAAATAATTTCGATCATGTAGAAGGAGACAAAACCTTGGTTTTAGAAAAATTAACAAAAATTGAAGAAAACCGAGAAAACAGACCTTTTTTAGATAAAATATATCATCAAATAGCTGATTTCTATGCCAACGAAGAACAAGATTCCTTAGCTATTGCATATTATAATAAGTCCTTAAGAACCAACTCTAGAGATCAAAAATTAAAGGCCACGAACTACGAAATTTTAGGCGATTACTATTTTGATTATTCCGAGTATAAAACTGCTGGCGCCTATTACGATAGTACTATGACTAATATGGTAAACAATTCTAAACCATACAGAATCATTAAAAGAAAACGTGATAATTTAGTTGATGTTATCTACTACGGAGAAATTGCCTATGTTAACGATAGTATTATAAAACTTACGCAATTAACTTCCGATGAAAAGTTAGCGTATTTTACAGATTATACAGAAAAACTTAAAATTAAAGCTGAAGAAGAAGCCGAGAAAGAAGAATTAAGACGAGAGGCCGAAAGTAGAAACCAAGATTTTGCATCTGCTGAACTTAAAGGTAAAGAGTCAAGCATGGCGACTTTAAAGGGAGGGCCAAATACACCTCCAGGTTCTAGTTTTTATTTTTATAATCCTACTACCGTTGCTTATGGTAAAAACGATTTTCAAAAACGATGGGGAGATAGAGCTTTGGAAGATAACTGGAGGTGGTCTTCAAGAAGTAAATCTAATCTAGATATTAGAGCAAAAGACGCAAATGAAGTAATTGCTCGAGATACGGAATTATTCGATCCAGAATTTTACATTTCTAAAATCCCTACCGACCATAAGGAAATTGACAGTATAGCCAAACAAAGAGATTTTGCATACTATCAATTAGGGGTTATTTATAAAGAAAAATTTAAGGAATACAAGCTTTCTAAAACCACCTTTCAGGATTTATTAAAAATGGAGCCAGAGGAAAAGTTGGTTTTACCTTCAAAATACAATCTCTATAAGTTATTTGAACTTATGGGTGAAAATGACGAAGCAAATATTGCTAAAAGTGATATTATAGCCAATTATCCAGATTCCAGATATGCTGCTATTCTGAAAAATCCAGAAACAGCAGCCTTAACAGATGAGAACAGTCCAGAAAACATTTATAAAACCTTATATAGCAAGTTAGAAAACCAAAACTATAGTGAGGTAATTACAGAAGCGGAAGAATATATTACACTATTTGAAGGCGATCCAATGGTTCCAAAGTTCGAGTTGTTAAAAGCTACAGCTATTGGTAGGTTTCAAGGTTTTGAAGCGTATAGTGAAGCTTTAAATTTTGTAGCTTTAAATTATGCAAATTCACCAGAAGGAGTAAAAGCGCAAAACATGATAGATAGTGTCTTGCCAAAATTAGCTAGTAAAGAATTTAAAGAAAACGACACAGATATCAACTTTAAAGTTGTTTATTATTTTAATAATCCTTCAAAAGAGGAATTGGCAACTTTTAAAAAGAAGTTACAAGATGAAATAGAAAAGGTGAATGTGTATACTCTATCTCTTTCTGTTGATAAATATGATGCAACAACAAGCTTTGTTGTTGTTCATGGATTAAAAAGTAAAGAAGGTGCTACTGGATATGCGCTTTCCTTGGAAGAAAGAAAAAAAGATAAAATTAAACAGGATTTTTTCGCAGTATCTTCATCTAATTACAGAATCATTCAAATTCATAAGAATTTCGATGAATACATAAAATTACAATAACCCCAAATAATACAAATTATGTTTTCCGACAATAAAAGAAATAGACAAAACCCTGAACTAGTATCAAGTCAGAATATTATTTCTAGTGGCACTAAAATTACTGGCGATTTAATTAGCGAAGGCGATTTAAGGATTGATGGTACAATCGAAGGAAGTATAAAAACACCGGGAAAAGTTGTTGTTGGTAAATCTGGAGCAGTTATTGGAACGCTAGATGGAACCGATGCACATTTTGAGGGGAAGTTTTCAGGAAAGTTATCTTTGTCAGGAACTCTAACTTTAAAATCTTCTGCTCATGTAGAAGGCGAAGTGATTTTAGGAAAATTAGAAGTGGAGCCAGGAGCAACATTTAATGTAACCTGTGTCATGAAAGGCACTATTAACGAAAACCATTCAAATAGTGGGCAACAAAGAGGAACAAAACAAGGACAGGAGAAAATCTCTTAACACCTATGCTCGTTATTCAAGCATTGCATTTCAAATGTTTGTTATAATTGGAATTGGAGCTTTTATTGGTGTTAAGTTAGATGAGTTTTTTCCAAATAAACACAGCCTTTACACTATTATTTTTTCGTTGGTGTTTGTAATTTTTTCCATTTTTTTTGTAATAAGACGTATTATTGCAATCTCAAAAGAAGATAATTAAATGAATCCAGTTTTTATTTCTAGACAACTTTCGTTTTTAGCCCAAAATGTAGCAATTACACTTGTCCTACTAGGTTTGCATAGCTACCTACTATCACATTTTGGTACTATGACCTATATGATTCCTATATGGCAAGTTTATGTGTTTCACTTTGCTGTAACTACGTTGGTTTATTCTGTAATAAATTATCAATACTCTAGAGGAAAAACGGAAATTTTCACCTTATTTATGGGGTTTACACTCTTAAAAATGATCTTGGCTATTGTTTTTTTATTACCTGTAATCCTATCAGAAATGGAGAAAAAGCAACCTGATGTATTCAACTTTTTCATCCCTTATTTTTTATACTTGTTTTTTGAAGTGTATTCTGTAACTAGTTTTCTTCAAAAAAAACCTTAAAAGCCATTAATTATCAATACTTTAAATAATCATAAAAAAAGTGTTTGTCAATTAATATAATGTACGTACATTTGCACGGAATTTAAAGCAAGGTATTTTCAATCAAGATAAAATGACATTAAACACCTTTAAAAGCGTATTTTTTTCTGCCTTATTTTTAGCAATTTCATTTGTTGGATACGGGCAAGAAACTACAGAGGAAGAGAACAGTGAAAAGTTCAATGCCAAAGAAATGATCATGCATCACGTAAAAGATGCGCATGAGCATCATTTATTTGATTGGAATGGGAAACCCGTTACTATTGCATTACCTATAATTCTTTGGACAGATCAAGGTTTAGTAACCTTCATGTCTAGTGAGTTTCAACATGATGATTCTGGAACACAAATCGTGGAAAAGGATGGGTTAAGATTTGTGAAGTTTCACGAGAAAATCTATCAACTAGATGCGGGTTCGGAAGTTGTGGCTTTCGATGAAGAGCATCATCCAACAAACGCTAGCTTACCTTTAGATTTCTCTATAACACGAAATGTGTTTATGATGTGGGTTTCAGTAATTGTTTTGTTGCTTATTTTTATTTCATCAGCTAGAGTTTATAAAAAATCATCCGATAGAATTCCAACTGGAATTGCAGGATTTATTGAGCCGTTAGTTATTTTTGTACGCGACGATATTGCAAGACCAATGATTGGTGATGATAAATACAAGAAGTTCATGCCATATTTATTAACGGTATTCTTCTTTATATGGATAAATAATATTTTTGGTTTAATACCATTTTTAAATGGAGCTAACGTAAGTGGAAATATTGCCTTTACGGTGTCATTAGCTGCATTTACTTTTATAATTACCACAATAAGTGGAAACAAGGATTATTGGAAGCATATTTTATGGATGCCTGGAGTGCCAGTTCCTATGAAAATATTCTTAATGCCTATAGAAATTGTAGGGATGTTTGTTAAGCCAATATCGTTAACCATTCGTTTATTCGCAAACATTACGGCAGGACACATTATTATATTATCATTATTGTCCTTGATCTTTATTTTTGAGAGTGTTGTTATTGCACCAGTGTCAGTAGGATTCTCATTATTCATTTTAATAATAGAAATTGTAGTTACTGCAATTCAAGCGTATATATTTACAGTGTTGTCAGCCCTATATATTGGAACGGCAACCGCAGAAGACAATCATTAATTAATTTAAATTTTATATTATGACTATTACAGGAATTGCAGCAATCGGAGCTGGTATCGCAGTAATTGGAGCTGGAATGGGAATTGGAAAAATCGGTGAGTCAGCTATGAACGCTATGGCTCGTCAACCGGAAATCCAAGGAAAACTTCAAACTTCAGCGCTTATTTTAGCAGCTTTCGTAGAGGCAGTAGCACTTTTTGGTGTTGTTGCATCGTTAATCGTTTAATTAGGATTATTAAGTACAGAGGTAACGGTTGGTTACCTCTGTATTTTAAATTTTGTAAACCTTAAGGAAGTTCCTTAAAAGTTATACATAAAACTAAAATTTAAATTGAGCTTAGTCTCATAAAAGCATACCCATCTTGTGGGAATAAAAACTAAAAAAAATTAAGAAATGGATTTAATTACACCGGGTTTAGGATTAGTTTTTTGGACAGTAATTACATTTTTGTTTTTGCTTATCGTCTTGAAAAAGTTTGCATGGAAGCCAATTCTTGGAGCTGTTAGCGAAAGAGAAGACGGAATTAAAACAGCATTGGCATCTGCTGAAAATGCACGTAGAGAAATGGAAAATCTTCATGCAGATAACGAGCGTATTTTAAAAGAAGCAAGAGCAGAACGTGAAGCTTTACTTAAAGAAGCACGTGACATTAAAGCGAAATTAATTGATGATGCTAAAACTGAAGCAGAAAGTCAAGCTAATAAAATAATTGAGCAAGCTCAAGCAGCTATTGAGAATGAAAAGAAAGCAGCCATGGCTGAACTTAGAAATCATGTAGCTGATTTATCAATTGAGATAGCAGAGAAAGTAGTACGTGCAGAATTATCTAGCAAAGACAAGCAACTAGAATTAGTTGAGTCTATGTTAGTAGAAGCAAAATTGAACTAATTATTAATTATAAAACAAGTCTTTTTAAGCGAGTAAAATTGCAATCGAAAAGATTTATAATAAGCTATGGCAGGAGCAAGAGCAGCAATACGTTACGCAAAAGCAGTTTTAAGTTTAGCATCTGATAGAAATACAGCTGAGGTTGTAAATACTGATATGAAGCTAATGGCTAAAACTATTGCAGAAAGCAATGACTTAAACAATATGCTTCAAAATCCTGTAGTGAGTTCTTCAGTTAAAAAATCTATTTTATTAGATATCTTTAAAGATGCTAATGAAATGACAAGAAATTTAATTGACACACTAATTACGAATAAAAGATTAACACTATTAGAGCAAGTTGCTGTACAGTATAACCTTTTATATGATAAATTAACAGGAACTCAAATAGCTCAAGTTACTACAGCTGTACCTTTAACTGACGAATTAAGAGCGAAGGTGTTGGCTAAAGTTAAAGAGCTTACAGGAAAAGATGTTGAAATTAAAAGCAATGTAGACGAAAGCATTTTAGGAGGCTTTATTTTACGTGTTGGAGATATTCAATACAACGCAAGTATTGCGAATAAATTAAATAAGTTAAAAAGAGAATTTACATTAAACTAAGATATTTTATCTAAATATATAATAAGATGGCAGAAGTAAAACCAGCTGAAATATCAGCAATCTTAAAACAACAACTTTCAGGTTTTGAAGCAGGAGCTTCATTAGACGAAGTTGGAACAGTATTAACTGTAGGTGATGGTATTGTACGTGCTTACGGATTGGCCAATGCACAATATGGTGAGTTGGTAGAATTTGAAGGAGGCTTAGAAGGTATTGTACTGAATCTTGAGGAAGATAATGTTGGTATTGTATTATTAGGAACTTCAGTAGGAGTAAGAGAAGGATCAACTGTAAAGCGTACTGAACGTATCGCATCTATTAAAGTAGGTGAAGGAATCGTTGGGCGTGTTGTTGATACTTTAGGAAATCCTATCGATGGTAAAGGACCTATTTCTGGTGAAACTTACGAAATGCCTTTAGAGCGTAAAGCTCCTGGGGTTGTCTTCAGAGAGCCAGTAACTGAGCCATTACAAACAGGTATTAAAGCTATTGATGCGATGATTCCAGTTGGTAGAGGGCAACGTGAGTTGGTAATTGGAGATAGACAAACAGGAAAAACAGCTGTTTGTATTGATGCCATTTTAAATCAAAAAGAATTTTACGATGCAGGAAATCCTGTATACTGTATATATGTAGCTGTTGGACAAAAAGCCTCAACAGTAGCATTAATTGCTAAAACTTTAGAAGAAAGAGGAGCTTTAGCTTATACTACAATAGTAGCTGCGAATGCATCAGATCCTGCTGCAATGCAAGTATACGCACCTTTTACAGGAGCATCTATTGGAGAGTATTTTAGAGATACTGGTAGACCAGCTTTAATTGTATTTGATGATTTATCAAAACAAGCAGTAGCTTACCGTGAGGTATCTTTATTATTACGTCGTCCACCAGGACGTGAGGCGTATCCTGGAGACGTTTTCTACTTACACTCTAGATTATTAGAGCGTTCTGCAAAAATTATCAATAACGATGAGATTGCTAGAGAAATGAACGACCTACCAGATTCATTAAAACCAATGGTAAAAGGTGGTGGTTCTTTAACAGCTTTACCAATTATTGAAACGCAAGCAGGTGACGTATCAGCATATATTCCAACTAACGTAATTTCTATTACAGACGGACAAATCTTCTTAGATGGAGATTTATTTAACTCTGGTGTACGTCCAGCAATTAACGTAGGTATTTCGGTATCACGTGTTGGTGGTAACGCACAGATTAAATCAATGAAGAAAGTATCTGGTACTTTAAAACTAGATCAAGCTCAATACCGTGAATTAGAAGCATTCGCGAAATTTGGATCAGATTTAGATGCGGTTACTTTAAACGTAATTGAAAAAGGAAAACGTAACGTTGAAATTTTAAAACAAGCACAAAACGATCCATTTAAAGTGGAAGACCAAGTAGCAATTATCTACGCAGGTTCTAAAAACTTATTGAGAGATGTGCCAGTTACAAAAGTAAAAGAGTTTGAAAGAGATTTTATCGATTTCTTAAATGCAAAACATAGCGATGTATTAGCTAGTTTAAAAGCTGGTAAATTAACTGATGAGATTACAGATACACTTGCAGCTGTAGCTAAAGATTTATCAGGGAAATACAAAGCTTAATAATTTCAGAGTTTAGAGTTATAAGAGCTTTTGCTCTTATAACTCCAAATTCAAAATATAAAATTAATGTCACTCGGAGATAGTTCAAAGAGTCTTTATAAAGTAAAGAATGGCTAATTTAAAAGAAATACGTAACAGAATATCATCAGTATCTTCAACGATGCAGATTACTAGTGCCATGAAAATGGTATCTGCTGCAAAATTAAAGAAGGCACAAGATGCTATTACTGCCATGCGTCCTTATGCAGATAAGTTAACAGAGCTTTTACAAAGTTTAAGTGCTACCTTAGATGCAGAAACTGGAAGCAAATTTTCAGAGCAAAGAGAAGTAAAAAACGTACTTATTGTAGCTATTACTTCTAATAGAGGTCTTTGTGGAGCGTTTAACTCTAACATTATTAAAGAAGTAAGCAAACTAACTAAAGAAACTTATGCTAATCAAGAAGTTTCTTATTTAGCTGTTGGTAAAAAAGCTTACGATGCTTTTAAAAAGACTAATAGAGTAATTGCTAATGAAAGTGATGTTTTTGATAATTTAACTTTCGAAAATGTTGCTGAAATAGCGCAATCCCTTATGGATAAATTTGTTGCTAAAGAATACGATAAGATTGTTATTGTATACAACAAGTTTAAAAATGCGGCTACTCAAGAAGTTATGACTGAACAATTTTTACCAATTGTTCCTATTGAAAAGGATGAGGAAGTAAGCTTAGATTACATTTTTGAACCTTCAAAAGTTGAAATCGTTGAACAATTAATTCCTAAGTCTTTAAAAACTCAATTGTACAAAGGAATTAGAGATTCATTTGCTTCAGAACACGGCGCACGTATGACAGCTATGCATAAAGCAACAGATAACGCTACAGAGTTAAGAGATCAGTTAAAATTAACTTACAACAAAGCTCGTCAAGCGGCTATTACCAATGAAATTTTAGAGATAGTTGGTGGTGCAGAAGCGCTTAATAACTAGTTGAAGCTTTAACCAAATAAATTCAAACCTGAAGCTAATCCGAAGGGTTTAAAAATAACAAAAACCTCACCTATAAAGTGAGGTTTTTTTGTACGCTTTTTTATTTAATTACTTTATCCGAGTATATATTAAAATGGCTCCTATGTAATTCGTTGTGTAACGTTGTATAAAACTGTATATTTAGCAGACCAAAACCTAACTTTTGAGCACCTTAAAATCTCTCTTTAAACAAACTTTTATTTATGGTTTAGCCACTGTGCTACCACGAATGTTAAGTTTTTTATTAGTGCGTTTGCATACGGATGAAAGCGTCCTAAAATCGGTTGCAGATTATGGCGATGTGTCTTTAATCTACTCTTATTTTGTTTTGTTCAACGTAATTTTGGCCTACGGTATGGAAACAGCTTTTTTTAGGTTTTTCCATAAAGAAGATGATAAATCTACCGTAATCGGGACCTCTTCAATTTCTTTAATTGCCACTTCAATTCTGTTTTTTGTTTTCGCTTTGGTTTTCCAAAATCAGATTGCTAGTTTCATTGATATCAAAGCCGAATATATCAATTTAGTTATTTGGATTTTATTGTTGGATGCCTTGGTAATTATTCCTTTTGCCTGGTTAAGAGCTAATGCTCAACCTGTAAAATATGCCATCATTAAAATTCTTAATGTGGCCATTAACTTGAGTTTAAATTTGTTTTTACTGTTATGGTTAAAGGATTTATCAACAGAATCTTCAATGTTGGCTTCAGTTTATAAGCCCAATTTTGAAATTAACTATATTTTCATAGCTAATTTAGTAGCTAGTGGAGTCACTTTATTATTAATGTCTCCTTTCTACTTCAAAATTAAATACACCTTTAATGCGAACCTTTGGAAACAGATGATGCGCTATGCTTTTCCTGTATTAATTGCTGGAGTTGCATTTTCCGTTAACGAAACTTTCGATAGAATTCTACTTGATAAACTTTTGCCTGAAAACATCGCAAAAACCGAGATAGGAATGTATTCTGCTTGTTATAAATTAGGAATGTTTATGACGCTTTTCGTTACAGCTTTTAAGCTAGGGGTAGAGCCTTTCTTTTTCAGTCATGCCAATACGGAAAACCCCAAAAAGAACTATGCTAGAATTCTTGAATACTTCGTTATTTTTGGATGTGTTATCCTTTTAGGAGTTGTAGTTTTTGCAGATATTTTAAAACTGATACTTATTGGTGATGAAGCCTATTGGCAAGCTATGGTAATTGTTCCAATTATTTTATTGGCAAATTTATGTTTGGGTATTTATCACAATTTATCGGTTTGGTACAAGGTAACCGATAGAACTAAGTTCGGTGCTTATATTTCCGTGTTTGGAGCACTACTAACTTTAGCGCTTAACTTTTGGCTTATTCCCATTATAAGCTATGTAGGATCAGCCATTGCTACCTTATCTGCTTATGCATGTATGATGTTGGTGTCTTATTATTACGGTAGGAAATATTATCCAATTCCTTATAATCTTAAAAAGATATCGTTGTATTTAATGCTATCAATCGGACTTTCAGGAATAACTTTCTACGGATTTAGAGGAAATTATATGGTTGGAATTTCAGCTTTAATTGTATTTTTAGCTTTGGTGTTTCAATTTGAAAAAAACGATTTGAAAAAACTTTTAAAAAAATCTTAGATTAAAAGACAGCCCAAGTTACACAAGCTTGAGAGGTTTTAAAAACATAAATTTCAATGAAAATTAAAATAATCAATAAATCTGGTCATGCATTACCAAACTATGAAACGATAGCGTCAGCAGGCATGGATTTAAGAGCAAATTTATCTGAATCGATAACACTTAAGCCTTTGGAAAGAACTATTGTTAAAACAGGCTTATTTATTGAATTACCAATAGGTTTTGAAGCGCAAGTACGACCAAGAAGTGGTTTAGCTGCTAAAAAAGGTGTTACAGTTTTAAATTCACCGGGAACCATTGATGCCGATTATAGAGGAGAGATTGGTGTGATTCTTGTTAATCTTTCAAATGAAAACTTCACCATAGAAAATGGTGAGCGCGTAGCGCAATTGGTTATTGCAAAACACGAGCGTGCAGAATGGATAGAAGTTGAAGAACTATCTGAAACCTCAAGAGGTGAAGGTGGATTTGGATCTACTGGAGTGAAATAATTAAAAATGTTAGGCAGAGGATCGTGTAAACCAATATAAAATAATAATCAATCATATTTCCACTTAGGTGGAAACCAAAATAAATTTATCGATGAAAATAATTGTACCAATGGCTGGACGTGGATCACGTTTAAGACCACATAGTTTAACAGTTCCAAAACCTTTAATTCCAGTAGCTGGACAACCTATTGTACATAGGTTGGTAAAGGATATCGTAAAAGTATTAAATCAACCAATAGAAGAAATAGCCTTCGTTCTTGGCGATCCAGCATGGTTTGGACAGGAAGTAGTTTCAAGTTTAGAAGACTTAGCTAAAAGTTTAAATGCAAAAGCCACTATTTATCGCCAAGATCAGCCTTTAGGCACAGGTCATGCTATTATGTGCGCAAAGGATTCTCTTTCTGGCCCAGCTGTAATTGCTTATGCCGATACTTTAATTCGAGCAGACTTTAACTTAGATTCCGAGGCAGATGCGGTTATTTGGGTGAAACAAGTGGAAAAACCTGAAGCTTTTGGAGTAGTTAAATTAAATAGCAACAACGAAATAGTAGAGCTAGTTGAAAAACCAGAAACTTTTGTAAGTGATTTGGCTGTTATTGGAATATATTATTTCAAGGATGTAGCTGTTTTAAAGGAAGAATTGCAACACGTTTTAGATAATAACATCATAAATGGTGGCGAATATCAAATTAACGACGGAATTAAAGGAATGATGGCAAAAGGGAAGGTTTTTAAAACTGGACAAGTTGACGAGTGGATGGATTGTGGAAACAAACCTGTAACCATAGAAACTAACACTAGAATGCTAGGTTTCTTACAGTCTGATGGTGACGAGCAACTTATTGCTTCATGTGTAACAAACAATAATTCTACGATTATTGAACCGTGTTTTATTGGTAAAAATGTAGTGTTAAACAATGCCATAGTTGGTCCGCATGTTTCAATAGGAAATAATTGTACAATAGAGGCTTCAACCGTTAAAAATAGTTTAATACAAAACCATACGACTATTAAAAACGCTAATTTAGACGAAGCAATGATTGGAAACCACGTAAATTATGATGGTAATTTCACAAAAGTTAGCATTGGAGATTATTCTGTGTTAGAGTAAACTTGAAGTTGTTAGCCTAAAGACCCGTAACGAGGATATTCATTTACTAAAGTTTTCATAGGTTTAGTGCTATGTAAAACAATACATTTAATTATATGATTCATAAAATCTACATCTTAATTGTTTTCTTCGGAATGATTTTCATTCCAAGGATGACTTATGCCCAGGTAGATTTTAATAAAACGCCAGACGACGATTTAGGTGATGTTGAAGATAAAAAACAAGAGTTGTTTTTTGAGGCCTTAAAGCAAAAGGGGATTGAAAATTACGATCGGGCAGTTATTGCACTTTTGAAATGTATTGATATTGATAAAAACGAATCCGTTTTTTATTACGAATTAGGTAAAAACTACTTCAAGTTAAAAAACTTTGGTGCTGCAGAAGAGGCCTTAAATAAAGCCGTAAAATTACAACCTGATAACGAGTGGTATTTAGATGAACTTTATAGTATTTACAAGGAGCAAAACGATTTAACTAAAGCCATAAAAACAGTTAAACAGCTTGTTCAATATCATCCCGATTATAAAGAAGATTTGGCCATGTTGTACTTTAAATCCAAAAAATACAACGATGCGCTTAAAGTGTTGGACGAATTGGATAATGAGCAAGGAATTACGCCAACAAGAGACTTGATGCGAAATCAGATTTATTCAGCTACCGGTAGAAAAAAAGACCAAATTGAAAATCTAGAAACCCGTGTAGATAATAATCCAGACGAAGAATCAAATTATCTATCCTTAATCTACAGGTACAGCGAAAATAACAATAAGGAAAAGGCATTTGAAACGGCAAAAAAGCTTTTAGAAAATAAACCTAATTCTCAATTAGTTCATCTAGCACTTTATAAGTTTTATTTGGAAGAAAACAATACAGAACAAGCCTTAGTATCTATGAAAATTGTAATTAAAAGTCCGCAAATAAATCCAGATGCTAAAATGATGGTTTTATCAGATTTTGTGAAATTTGTTGGAGAAAACCCAGAATACGAACAAGATTTAGTAGAAGCAACTAGCTTTGCGTTAGACGATACCAACGATAAAAGTTATATAGAATTAGCACAATACTATTTAACAAAAGGAGATAAAACAAAAGCTTTGGAATATTACAATGAAGCTTTAAAAATAGATTCAGAAAATTATTCGGTATTAAAAAACGTCTTATTGTTGGAAATTGATTTGGAGCATTTTGAAGCAGCAGTAACTAAAAGTGAAAACGCATTATTAAAATACCCATCTCAGCCCTTATTATACCTTCTAAATGGTGTGGCTAAAAATAAATTAGGCAAGTATAAACAAGCAATAGAAGCATTGGAAACAGGTCTTGATTATGTTATTGACGATACCAAAATGGAAGGAGATTTTTACAAACAACTTAGTCTTTCCCATAACGCATTAAACAATACAAGCAAAGCCAAATTGTTTAGTGAAAAAGCAAAACAATTAGAATCTACAAATTAATGAATCCAGTGAATAATATAAAGCCTCTTGTTTTAGGATTTGCAATTATGCTTTTTACAGCGTGTAAGTCAACCAAAGTAATTTCGGATGGAACGGCAAATTTAAGTCTATCCACAAAAGAAGTTGTCAAAGAAAACTCTAAAACCAATCCCGATTTTAAAACGCTACAGGCTAAGGTTAAAATTGGATATTCTCAAGGAAACGATTCCCAATCGCATACAGTTTCTTTTAGAATGTTGAAGGATCAAATTATATGGTTAAGCTCTTCGTTTAACATAGTTAGAGTAAAAATAACCCCAGAAAAAGTAAGTTATTATAACAAACTAGATAACACGTATTTTGATGGAGATTTTCAGTTTTTAAGTGATATTCTTGGAACCGACTTAGACTTTGAAAAGGTTCAAAATTTGTTTCTTGGAAACCCGTTATACGAACTAAATAGAACAGACTATAGCATGTCTGTTAGTAATGAAAAGTACCTATTTCAGCCTAAGGAACAAATGGCCCTTTTTGAGTTATTTTATTTAATTAGCCCAATTCATTTTAAACTGGATTCTCAACAACTAGCACAGTCTTTAGAGAAGCGTTTCCTTCAAATTGATTATCTAAAATATCAAGAAGTAGATAAAGAAATTATACCAGAAAACATCAAAATAATTGTATTGGAAACCGATAAAGAAACTGTTATAGAAATGGAATTCAAATCTGTATCTTTGAACCAAGATTTACGATATCCTTTTAGTATTCCTTCAGGATTCGAAGAAATAGTCTTAAAATAATGAGACAGAATAACACTTTTAAATACATCTTTATACTGGTTTTTATTTTAACCAGTACGCTCGGGTTTTCTCAAAGTAAAAAACAACAAGAGTTAGAACAGCGTCGTCAAGAACTTGCAAGAGAAATCAAGCAAATTAACGATTTGTTATTCAAAAATAAATCTGAAAAGAAATCTCAAACCTCCCTTATTGAAGATTTAAGCTACAAGGTAAGTGTGCGTCGAAATTTGATAAAGGTTACCAACCAACAAGCTAATTTACTTACAAGAGAAATAAACACCAATCAGAATAAAATTACTGATTTAAGGAACGAGTTAAAAATATTGAAGGACAATTATGCAAAAATGATTGTTACTTCTTATAAAAGTAAAAGTGAACAAAGCAGAATTATGTTCCTGTTATCTTCAAGCAACTTTCAGCAAGCATATAAACGTGTGCAGTACATCAACCAATATGCAGAATACCAAAAAGAACAGGGGGAATCTATTAAGGTTAAAACCGCCGAATTACAAGAAACAAATAAAGCCTTATTAAAACAAAAAGCCGATAAACAAAAGCTTATTGACGAAAACAGGATAGCAAAAAGAGAGCTTGAAAGCGAATTGAAACAACAGGAAAGCCTAATGGCGTCCATTAATAAAAACCTAAATAATTATACAGCTCAAATAAGGCAAAAGCAGAATGAGGCAAATAAAATTGATCGAGAAATTGAAAAAATTATTCGAGAAGCAATAGCCAGTTCTAATAAAAGTGCTGGAAAAACAACTACAGCATCTAGTGGTTTTGCTCTAACCCCAGAAGACAAAATATTGGCTGGAAATTTTGTTTCCAGCAAAGGAAAACTTCCTTGGCCAGTAGAAAAAGGTGTGGTCCAACTTCGATATGGAAAACAACCACATCCAGTTGTAAAAACGGTTATGATACAAAGTAATGGGGTAAGAATAGCCACAGAAGAAGGCGCTCCAATACGTACAGTTTTTAACGGAAAAGTACTAGCTGTGCAAGCCATAAAACATGGAAACCTATCGGTATTAATACAACATGGTAACTATGTAACAGTTTATAAAAACCTATCGAAAGTGTATGTTAAAAAGGGCGATAATGTCACTACCAAACAAGAAATTGGACAAGTATTTACAAACCCCTCCAACAAAGAAACCATTTTAAACTTTAGTATTTTTAAAGAAAGCACCACTCAAAATCCAGCTGATTGGATTTACAAGATGTAACAAGCAACGCTTGTCATCCCGAACTTGTGTCAGAATCTTATAAGGAAATGTGTTATGTTATTGACTTCGTCGAAACTTCGATTTCCAAACGAAGTGAAGAATCTTATTATTTATTATCTATAAATTCCATAGAAACCCAAAGATTTACGGAAAAACCGTAACACGAACTGTGTATTTCATCGAAAAGTAGGAAAAATACGTAGTACCACGTACAAGATATTTTAAATAAAACTTTTAGGTTTATGGAATATTAACTTAAAAATTATTTATTATGACCCCAATTCCAAATTCCAAAAGCTAAGGCACTTTTTATCTAAAATTTTAATCTTAGTTTTATTGTTTGGTGTACATAGTTGTCAGAAAGAAGACGATTCCTTTATAAAACAGGAACGCACCCCGAAAACTTCAAAAACCAAGTATAGTATTACCAAAATAGATTATCAGGCAGTGCAACAAAACAACCGTTTGGTAAATTCCATAACTAAAATTAAGGAACAAACAGGTACAAAAGGCTCAAGCTCACAAAACAGATTGGTACATTCCAGTGCTTATGATTTTTATATAGATACAGATGTTGCCACCTATATGGAAAACGCCAATGGTAGTTACCACTCTTATACCTTTCCGGTAATAAGGGACAACCCAACCGTAGCCTTGGAAAACATCTTGTTTTCTTTACAAGCCGATGGCACCTACAAAATGTCCTTGGTGTCCTATAACCTATCAGAAAGTAAAAAAGAGGCTTTGTTAAATGGACAATTTGTAGACTTAACAAATAAAGCAAGTATAGAAACCATAGATAGCCAGGCTTTCATAGACGAAACTCTAGCAAGTATGGATCAAGGAAACTGCACATCATTAATTATAACTTATTGTTCACACAATAACCATCTAGAAGGGTACGATAATGGATCGCCTTGTCCAGGATACGAAATAATGTTCGCAAGTGTTTGTTCTGGAGGGAGTAACACAGATCCAGATAACCTAGACAATAGTGATGTCCCAGGTGGTGAGAATAATCCAGGAGGTGGCGTGCCAAATGATACAAACAACAATACTAACGATGCTACTTCACCAACATATAATATTCCATATGAGCAAAACTTAATAGAATGTTTGGGCTTGAACTCTGTAGAAAATGCTAATTTGGTTGTAAGTAATTGGATAAATAATCCAGATAATTTTTTTCGAATGAGGGATGTTAGTAGTTATGTGGATAGTAACAATTGCAGCACAGAAGCCCAAAGTTTTGCCATGGAGGCTATTGAAGCGATATTGGAAGGCGGAGAAGCAGATTTTCCAAATAGAGTTATATTAGATTCTACGTTTGTGAATAATGTACAGTTAAAATGTGTATATGATAAACTTACTGCTGATAACAATACATTATTTAAAAATACAGTAGGAGCTTTTGTTAATGATCCAAATTTTAATTTAACATTTAGAGTAGGAGAATTTACATTAACAGACGACCAATGTACAAATGATAGTGATCCTAATTACATTGTTATTACTTTTGAAGATGTTAATACAAGCCCAGTTGAAATGGCCCAAGCAATTTTACATGAAGCTATACATGCTGAACTTGCAAGATTTGTTGAGCAATATTTGAATGGTGTAGATGTTAATAATAGACCTCAACTTTTTCAATATTACACTTATTATGCTGATCTATATGGTGAGTATGATGATGCTATCGATCATATTTTCATGACCAAAAATTATATTAATCCTATTACCCAAGCATTGAGAGAATTTGATAATAACAGTTATCCCTTAGATTATTATAAATCATTTGCTTGGGATGGATTAAGAAAATGGGATGCTGGAAATTTATTAGATATGGGTCCTTTAGCAGACGAGTATGATGATTATAGAGTAATTGTTAATCAAAACACAACTATATGCAACTAAGAATAAATTATATAATATTAGTGTTTTTTATTACTGTTTTTTCTTGTTCAAATAATTCGGACAAGGATATTTATAACGTAGTTATTAATTCAAAGATAAAACCATTGCCTCCACCTCCACCTCCTATTAAAGGAGATACAATTAGTACTTTAAGTAAAAGTGTTATCGATTCATTAAATAAAGTGCCATTAAAAATTGCAGTCAATCCTTTTTTACTTGACTTTAAAAATGATGACACTAAATTATTTAATAATATTGATGATATTAAAGTTGATTATTTTATCTCAAATTTAAAAGTAAAGAGAGAGGATATTAAGGGTAGAAAAAGTTTGGAATTCAAAGTTCTTGAGGAAGATATTTCAGATTTTAACAGTAAGTTAAAAGTTTATGATGGTGTTTTGTTTTTATCAACGATAAAATATAATGATAAAAATAATAAAGCGTTGGTAATAATTGGATATACAAATGGTAAGTCATCAAGTTCAACTTATTTATATTTATTAAAAAAGAATAAAAAGACTTGGAAAATTATAAAAAGAAGAAGACTTTCTGTTACTTAATTTTTCAGTTATAATTCTTAATTAAGCATCTCTTTAAATTTAAGAAGAGATGCTTTTCTTATAATTTAAACAAACAAAGCCTTCAACTCAGTAGCTTCCTTAGGGTTCATTTTCCCAGCAATCACCAAACTCAATTGCTTACGTCTTAAAGCGCCTTTATAGCGTTCTTTTTCTAAGTCGGTTTCAGGAGTCAATTCTGGCACTTCCACAGGTCGTCCTGTTTCATCCACAGCAACAAAGGTATAAATAGCTTCGTTGGCTTTGGTTTTTAATCCAGACTCTCTATCTTCTATCCAAACATCTAAGTAAATTTCCATCGAGCTTCTAAAAGCACGAGATACTTTGGCTTCAACCGTTACCACAGATCCTACAGGCACGGCACGATTAAATTCCACATGGTTTACCGATGCTGTTACCACAATACGTCTGCTATGTCTTCTAGCAGCAATACTGGCCGCACGATCCATTCTGGCAAGCAATTCGCCACCAAACAAATTGTTTAAAGGGTTTGTTTCACTTGGCAGCACTAAGTCTGTCATGATGGTTCTAGATTGTTCAGGCGTTTTTATAGACATGGATTGAAAATTTATTAAATGGAAATGTAAAGGTAAGCCCATTTAGGATTTTTGGGCTTATGAATTATGATGTTTTTGTTATTGAAGTTGAAATTTAATATGGAACGAACAATCGCTAGTTTTATTGGTAGTAACTTGCCAATGCAACAATGAGAGGAATCTATAATTTTAAAGTAGAGTTAATTCTAAAAATAATGCTTCTTCCCTTTGTTTTGAATGACAGTAAATTAATCCAATTCTTTCACCAATAACCAAGCAGCAGCATTATGAGAGCGTTTTACTTCTCTTAAAGCGTTTAAAGCCTCTAAACGATCTTGGTAACTAGCATAAACTACTTCGTGTAAACCGTATTTGTTTACCCCAATTTTTCTAGCGTCAAATCCTAAGCTTCTAAGTTCTTCTACTTTTTTATCGCTATTTTCTTCTACTCTAAAAGCACCGGCAATGATATGGTAATTCCCAATTTCCTTTTTCACATTTAAAGTAACGGCTGGAAGTGGATTTTCAATCACAAAAGTAGCTTCTTGAATTTTGCTTTCAAGTTGCTGATTGGCTTCTTCTTGAGCTATTTGATTTTGCGTGTTTATATTTTCAACATAATAATTGGAAGCAACTAATCCGCCCAATGTTAATGTAATTACAGCAATAGCAGCATATTTTAAATAGCCTTTAGATTTGCGTCTTTCTGGGGAAACTGCAATAGGAATAACTTTCTCAAGTTCCTGAACTTCTTCTTTGTAAACCTCTCTATTTACTGAAGGAGACACAAATTGCGATAAGCCAAATGCATCGGTTAAATAGTTTAAATGGTACGAAGGTTCAAAAAGTATTTTTCCCTCGTTATTTAATGAAAGTTCTCCAATATTATCAAAAGAAATAGTTTCGCCTTCAGTTAAATAAGATTTTAAAGCTTTGACGCGTTTTTCAATCTTTCTTGAAGCTTCTTCAAAAGGAATTTTTTCTACATCAGCTATATAATGGGTTAAAATACCATCGTTTGCCTGAATTTGCTCGTTAAAAGATAGTTTCTTTTTCGGAGGATAAAAGGCATTGGTAGATTCGTGAATAGTTGCTGAAACACGTTGTGTTAAAAAAGCTCCAAACTCAGGAACTGTAACACATTCATATCTATATAATAAGTCGCTTATGTATGATTCTAATTGCATAAAAACAAAGTTAGCAAATTTTGACTGCGAACAAAAATTCGATTGAACTATTTATTAACATCATAAAATTTCTTTACTTGTAGTTTCATTGTCAAAACATTAAAATGAACGAGACTAGTTTAATATATATTTTGGCCTTGCAGCACGTACCTAATATTGGCGATATTACTGCTAAAAAGTTGATCTCTCATTGTGGCTCTGTGGAAGCAATTTTTAAAGAGAAAAAACAGAACTTAGTTAAAATTGATGGTATTGGCAGTTTAGTGATTAAGGATTTGTTTAACAAACTTAATTTTGAAGCTGCGGAAGAGGAGTTGAAGTACATCAAGGAGAACAACATCACCACGTTGTATTTTGCAGATCCGGATTATCCGGAAAAATTAAAACATTGCATTGATAGTCCTATTTTATTATTCCAATCGGGTAACATCAATTTAAAAAAACAACGAATTATAAGCGTGGTTGGAACTAGGAAAATTACAACTTACGGAATGGCATTTTGCAATAGATTAATTGAGGAATTAGCTATTTATAATCCAGTTATTGTATCTGGATTTGCCTACGGAACAGATATTACTGCCCAAAAAGCCGCAATAAATAATAATTTGCAAACCATAGGTTGTTTAGCTCATGGTTTGAATCAAATTTATCCGAAATCTCATAAAAAATATGTGGCTGATGTTGAAAAAAATGGAGGGTTTTTTACAGATTTTTGGAGTACTTCTCCTTTTGAAAGAAATAACTTTTTAAAGAGAAATCGTGTAATTGCCGGTTTAAGTGAAGCAACAATCGTTATAGAATCTGCCGAAAGAGGCGGTAGTTTGGTAACTGCAGATATTGCGAATTCTTATAACAGAGATGTGTTTGCGGTGCCTGGTAGAATTACTGATAGTCAAAGCTTGGGATGTAATAATTTAATTAAATTCCAAAAAGCACATGTTTTGACAAACCCATTAGATATTCCATATATGTTGAATTGGGAATTGGAAGAACTTAAAAAAGCACCTGTACAGAAACAGTTGTTTGTAGAACTTACCGATGAAGAAAAAATAATTTATAATTATCTGAAGGAAAAGGATAAACAACTTTTAGATGTTATTGCCTTAGAGTGTAATTTACCTACTTATAAAACAGCAAGTATATTATTGAATTTGGAGCTTAAGGGCGTGGTAAGGCCTTTGCCTGGAAAGTTATTCGAGATTATTTAAAACTCAGATATCTTAGAAATAATCCTATTACAAACACTTTATTTATTAGAAAACAGCTTTGTTATTTTAACCATTATAAAGTATAAAAATAGCTGCCTAAATTCCTTAAAAATGGAGCTAATCTCTCTTTTAAATGAATTTAGGCAGCTATGCAATTCTTTACAAAGGATTTCAGAAAAGATTTTCCCTTATAAATATTTTCTGCCTAGCAAGTAGACAGGGATTTCATAATTTAAATAGGTTTAGTACCCTACTTTTTCACGAACTCGTTTTAATACGTCGTTAGCTACAACTTTGGCTTTCTCTGCTCCAATGGCTAGTAATCTGTCTATTTCGTCTAGATTATTCATGTAATAATGGTAACGTGCGCGCTCGATTGCAAATTTTTCAACTATCAATTCAAAAAGAGCTTGTTTAGCATGTCCGTAGCCATAACCTCCTTTTTCGTAATTGGCTTTCATGGTTTCTATTTGATCTTCAGAAGCCAATAAACTATAAATTGCAAAGCAGTTACAAGTGCTCCAATCTTTAGGATCTTCAAGCGCCGTACTGTCTGTTTCAATAGACATAATTTGTTTGCGGAGCTTTTTATCGTCTAGAAATATATTGATGATATTTCCTCTACTTTTACTCATTTTTCCACCATCGGTTCCGGGAACAAGCATGATGTTTTCTTGAATTTTCCCTTCAGGAATTACAAAGGTTTCTCCCATTCTTGTATGGAAACGAGAAGCTACATCACGGGTCATTTCTATATGTTGCAATTGGTCTTTCCCTACAGGAATGATGTTGGCGTCGTATAATAAAATATCGGCAGCCATAAGCATTGGGTAGAAAAACAAACCGGAATTAACATCTTCTAATCTGTCTGCTTTATCTTTAAAGCCATGTGCAAGAGTTAATCTTTGATACGGAAAAAAACATGTTAAATACCAAGTTAATTCTGTTACTTGAGGAATATCACTTTGTCTATAAAATACGGTTTTCTCTACATCCAATCCAAAAGCCAACCAAGTAGCAGCAGTAGAATAAGTGTTGCTTCGTAAAAGTTCAGCATCTTTTATTTGGGTTAAGGTGTGTAGGTTTGCTATAAACAAAAACGAATCGTTTTTAGGATCATTCGCCATTTTAATAGCTGGCATTAATGCACCTAAGATATTTCCTAAATGTGGTGTTCCCGTACTTTGAATGCCTGTTAGTATTCTTGCCATAGTTTTTTCCCACAATGGTGGGAATTTCTTTAAATTAAACTTAATCTTATTTTGATCATACAAAGGTAATTTTTTTGATGCAATAGCTCAATAAATTTAATTAGTTTTGGCTTCGATGAGAATATTTAAGTATTTATTTTGGATTTTATATCGGATTTGGTTTTACATACTTGTGGCCATCCCAATTATAATTTTATTTCCATTTTTGGTCATATCAATACTTAAAGAGTCTTGGTATCCTTACTTTTTTAAATTAGCACGCTTATGGGCTAAGTTTATTTTAGTTGGAATGGGGTTTGTTTGGAATGTTAAACGTGAACAAACACCAGACCCTGATAAAAGCTACATGTTTGTTGCTAATCATACCTCTATGGCGGATATTATGCTCATGTTGGTTTCAGTAAAGAATCCTTTCGTGTTTGTGGGTAAAAAGGAGTTGGCAAGAATTCCACTTTTTGGATTTTTCTATAAACGTACTTGTATTTTAGTCGATAGAAGTTCTGAAAGTAGTAGGAAGGCTGTGTTTTTAAGAGCTCAAAAACGGTTGAAACAAGGAGCAAGTATTTGTATTTTTCCTGAAGGAGGAGTACCAGACGAACATATTATATTAGACTCCTTTAAAGACGGTGCTTTTAGATTGGCTATTAATCATCAAATTCCAGTGGTTCCAATAACTTTTTTAGACAATAAAAGACTTTTTTCTTATACGTTTTTTAGTGGACGTCCGGGTAAAATGCGTGTTCAGATACATCCATTTATTGAAACAGAAGGATTAACTATTAAAGAAACAAAGGAAGTAAACAATAAAGCCCGAAACATTATTTTAAGAACCTTGGAGGCACATAAATAAAAAAGCCGCTCTTGGCACGGAGCAGCTTTTTTGAGACCATCATTCATTCCTAATTCTAGGAAATACAAATCTAATCTAACTAAAATTTATAGCTAAAACCGGTGTAAATCCCTATAATATATGGGTTGAAATTTCCAGCAGTGTTTTCGAATGCATTTAATTGGTATTTAAAAGTAGGCTCTAAATTGAACTTGAATTTTTCAGAAAACTTATAGTCTATCCCAACTCCTAGGTTGGTGCTAAAACTCAAGTTCTTGATATTATTAGCCTCGCCTATATAGGTTTTCTCTCCTTGTAATTCGGAATAAACATTATTGTCATCTAAAATAAATGAGCTAAATCCCGCAATGATATTTAAACCCAATTTCTTGCTTCCAATTCTATAATTTAATTCCATTGGAATTTCGTAATAACTAATTCTTTGACTTATTGCAGCATTTGATTTTGGACTTAGTAGATTGTCCACTTGGCTAACACTAAAATTATCTGCACTTAAAGCTGTAAGGCCTTCGTTGCCATTGGATAGATTTATGTTTTTTAATGAGTTTGAAGCCGAATTAACACTTGCTAAGGTTTTATATAGAACCACGTCGTTAGTATCATAACTTAAATTAAGTGAACTTAATCCGGTACGTACCGATAGCTTTTCATTTAAATTGTAACTAACATTTACACCATAACTTGTGTTCACTTCTCCACTTTTAGAATTGCTTGTGAATTGTTGGTCAATATGCGAGCCTTTTCCCATCGAGTTATAATAAACAGGGGCAATATTGGCATAAACTTGCCATCTATTCAGTATTTCATCACTCTCCTTTTTAATTAAATCTTCATTGGCGGCAATGGCTTCTTCTATCGTTAAATCGGTATTAATCAGTTCTTCTGTTTTAGGTTTTTCTATTTCCGATTCTATGTTTTTATCTAAAACAATTTGATTGTCAACCGGCTTATTGTTTAGGTTATGTAATTGCTTATCCGTTTTTGTTTGGTCAAATTTTACATCAGAACCTGATTTACTGTCCTTACGGTTTGTTTGGTTTAAAGCAATATTATTTTTGTTTTCAATCGGGTTTTTATCGGTGATTTGGTTCGTAATATTATCTGGACTTTCTTTTGAATTTACCTGATTGTTACTGTTGGTGTTTTTTGTAATACGCGTATCCTTTGTATGAGTTTTAGATGAAGGATTCGTTATATTTTTGTTTAAATATTCGTTATTGAGGAGCTTATTTCTCTGGTTGAAAGATTTTGTTTTTGCTTCTTCATCTGAAGCTATTTGTGACCTATTTGAATTTTTGTTGCTAATTTGAGTGTTGCTATAGTCATCAGAAGAAGCACTATTCTTTTCGTTAGAGGTATTTTCAATAATTGAGTTTGTATTGGGTTTAGTAGAAGATTTGTTGCTGTCTTTCACTTTTAAAGTGTTTTCCGTATCCACAACCTTTGTTTTATTAGATTCAATGATGGGATTCTCAGTGTTTAGCAAACCGCCAATAGTTAATAGTAAAAGTAAAAGTGCAGCCACTCCAGCTAGTTTATACCAAAAAGGGAATGCCTTCTTTCTGTCTTTTTCCTGTTTGTTTAATTTCTTTTGAAGGTTGGCCCAAACTTCTGGGTTTGGAGTAGCTTCAAAGTCCTTGAATTTTTCTTGAAAAACTCTATCTATATGTTTTTTATCGCCCATTACAAGATATGCTTCTTAAAACTTGTTTTGTTATCTTCAATTTTGTCTTTTAAAATCTTCCTGGCTCTAGCCAAATTCGATTTTGAGGTACCTGTAGTTATATCTAACATTGTTGCTATTTCATTATGAGAATAATCGTCTAGCACATAGAGGTTAAAAACCAATCTGTATCGATCAGGCAACTCTTGAATGATCTTTAAAAGAAATTCCAAAGAAATATCCTCATCTTCTTCAATCGTTACCTCTACATCTTCAATATTTTTGTCGTCTATAATCTCAAAAACATTTTGATTTCTATAGCGCTGTAATGCTGTATTTATGGTAATTCGTTTTAACCAACCTTCAAATGAACCTTTGTGTTTATATTGCGATATTTTCTCAAAAATAGTCACAAAAGCATCCTGCAGATTATCTTCCGCTTCTGCATAATTTTTACAATACTTTAAGCATACAGAAAATAATTTAGCTGAAAAGAGCTGGTATAATTCTGCTTGTGCTTTTGTATCATTATTACTACATTTTTGTATGAGTTGTTTTAAACCCAAATGATTGCGTATTAATTTAACAAAGTTTAGTCTACTACGGGAACATGAACAACTTCGTAATCGTCACCTCCTTGCCAAAATTTAAAAATATAAGTTCCGCTTTGGCTTGCTTTAAAATTAAATGTAATTGCTGTTTCTTCATTCAATGTTTCGCAATTATTACTCGAAACCTTGGCTGCAACAATTGCTACCGTACGTTCGTTAGCTTCTTGTAAATAATAAATATTATTAAAAGCATAACAGGTGGAAGGTCTAATATAAGTTAATGTAATTTGATAGCTATCGCCTAAATGGAATTCATCTGGCAAAATGGCGCTTTCTACAGGTAGTATTTCATAAGAAACATTCTGAATGTCATCATTTTCAGGACTACATGAAAAAATGAAAAGGGCTAATAAGCAGTAGGCTACAAAATTCTTCATTATTAATACATATTTATCTTGTAGATGCAAAAAGTATTAAATGGTTGCGTTATAAATTAAAAAATCCCGAATTATTTCGGGATTTTTAACGTTACTCTTTATTTGTTTTTAGAAGTTCTTTAATTTTCTGTTCCAGTTCGTCTTGGAGTTCTGGATTGTCTTTTATTAAAGATTTCACGGCATCTCTACCTTGTCCTAATTTGGTGTCTCCGTAACTAAACCAAGAACCACTTTTCTTAACTATTTCAAACTCGACTGCTATATCTAAAATCTCACCAACTTTTGAGATTCCTTCCCCATACATAATGTCAAATTCTGCCATTTTAAATGGAGGAGCTACTTTATTTTTAACCACCTTAACTCTGGTTTTGTTTCCAGTAACATTTCCATCTGTTTCTTTTATCTGTGTTGATCGTCTAATGTCCAATCTTACAGAAGCATAGAATTTTAAAGCGTTTCCACCAGTGGTTGTTTCTGGGTTTCCAAACATTACCCCAATTTTCTCACGTAATTGGTTAATAAAAATTACCGTACAATTAGTTTTGCTTATCGAGGCTGTTAATTTTCTAAGTGCTTGAGACATCAATCGTGCGTGAAGGCCCATTTTAGAGTCTCCCATTTCACCTTCAATCTCACTTTTTGGTGTTAATGCCGCAACTGAGTCAATAACAACAATATCTATAGCCCCAGATCGAATTAAGTTATCGGCAATCTCTAAAGCTTGTTCTCCATTGTCTGGTTGCGAAATAATTAAGTTATCTATATCTATACCTAGGTTTTCTGCGTAAGTTCTATCAAATGCATGTTCCGCATCAATAAAGGCAGCAATACCTCCAGTTTTTTGCGCTTCGGCAATAGCATGCAAGGTTAGGGTTGTTTTACCAGAAGATTCTGGACCGTAAATTTCAATAACACGACCTCTTGGATATCCTCCAACTCCCAAGGCAATGTCTAAGCCTAAAGAACCTGAAGAAATAGACTCTACATCCACAACCGCTTGGTCGCTCATCTTCATAACGGTTCCTTTACCGTAAGCTTTATCTAATTTATCTAAAGTAAGTTTAAGGGCTTTTAATTTTGCTTCTTTTTCGCTGCTCATTTCTCTTGTTTTTATCTTGTAAAAGTAATGCTAAAATACTACTTCTTTTTTCACTTTACAATTTTATCACGCAACCTTTTTATACTTTCTGCATCTACTATATAAAGTGGGAAAATTTTAACTGTGAAAAAGAAAAAAACAAGCTCACTTACAATACATCATAGTTTTAAATTTAATTATGAAGGATTTTAAAAAGCATTTTAATTTTTATTCAATTTTAAAAAACTATTAAAATTTTAAGCAAATGAAATTTTTTAAAAAATGTATTTTGTCCTTAGGTTTTACAGTTGTTGTCTTTTTAAATAGCAACTGTAAAGCCGACGGGGGTTAACTCGTAAAATATTTTTTCGATTTAGAAAATAAATTAAAAAATATTAATAACGAGTTAGTCTACTTAAAGCACTTTATAAATTTTATAAAGTGCTTTTTGGTTTAAGTAAATCCATAAAAAATAAAAAACACTACATTTGCACCTAAAATACATGGAGGCTTAAGCCAAAATGAAAAATATTTACTTTAACCTTAAAAAATTAGTATAGCATGCAACTGTACAATACGTTAAGCGCTAAAGAAAGAGCAGACCTTATTGAGCAAGCTGGAAAAGAACGCTTGACTATCTCTTTCTACAAATACGCCAAAATTGAAAATCCAGTAATTTTTAGAGATCATTTATTTTTAACTTGGGACAAACTTGATGTTCTAGGTAGAATTTATGTGGCTCATGAAGGCATAAATGCCCAACTTTCAGTTCCTGCAGATAACTTCAATCTGTTTAAAGAACATTTAGATTCTATTTCGTTTTTAGAAAACGTCCGACTGAATATTGCTATTGAACACGACAACTTCTCATTTTTAAAATTGAAAGTGAAGGTGCGCGATAAAATTGTGGCAGACGGATTAAACGATGAAACCTTTGATGTAACAAACAAAGGAATTCATGTTGAAGCAGAAGAATTCAATAAACTTATAGACGACCCAAACGTAGTTTTGGTAGATATGAGAAATCACTACGAAAGTGAAATCGGCCATTTTAAAAACGCTGTGACTCCTGATGTGGATACGTTTCGCGAATCTTTAGACATTATTGAAGCAGACTTAAGAGACTATAAAGAAGATAAAAAATTAGTTATGTATTGCACGGGTGGAATTCGTTGCGAAAAAGCAAGTGCATATTACAAGCATAAAGGATTTAAAAATGTTTATCAGCTAGAAGGTGGAATTATCAATTATGTTAGACAAGTACAGGCTAAAGGCTTAGAAAATAAATTTATAGGTAAAAATTTTGTGTTTGATGAACGTCGTTCTGAGCGTATTTCAGATGATGTTATTGCGCAATGCCATCAATGTGGTGAGCCGGCCGATTTACATACCAATTGCGCCAATGATGCTTGTCACTTATTGTTTATACAGTGCGATGCTTGTAAAGAAAAAATGGAAAACTGTTGTTCTTCAACTTGTCAAGAAATAATTCAATTGCCTTATGAAGAGCAGAAAGCACTTCGCAGAGGTCAAGGGAATAGCAACGATATCTTTAAAAAAGGGCGCGCAGACCATTTGCCTTATAAAAAGGATTTACGCAACATTTTCGAGAATTTCAAAAAGGCAGATTAAATGAACATATATAAACTTTTGCAACTAAATAGAAAAATAAAAAGCCATAGGATTAAATTCCTGGGGCTCTATTTGTTGCATAAGTTTAATCAACGGTATTTAGCAGTCAATTTAGATCCTGTTATGGCCTGTAATTTACGCTGTAAAATGTGTTATTTTACCGATGCCGATTATGTAAAAACTTTAAAAGGACAATTTAAAGACGAGGAATTAGAGAAGGTAGCAAAAACCATTTTTAAGCGTGCTTTAAAACTTCAAATTGGTTGTGGAACCGAGCCAACTCTATATAAAGATTTAGTAAAAGTTGTAGAATTAGGAAAAGCCTACGACGTGCCATATATTTCTATTACAACCAATGCTAATTTGTTGGATGAAGAAAAAATTGAAGCGCTTTTAAAAGCAGGACTAGACGAGTTTACCATTTCCCTTCATGGGGTACATAAAGAAAGCTATGAAAGTTTTATGCAAAAGGCTAGTTATGAAAAATTTCATAATGCTTTTAATGCATTCGAAAAATTAAAAGAGAAATACCATTTTAAGGTAAGGATTAACTACACCTTTAATAAGGATAACTTCTATGAGTTAGCTGACTTTTTTAAGCATTTTAATGGTAAAAGCTTCGACATTCTTCAAATTCGACCGATTCAAAAAATTGGAAATACCGAGTACAACGATTTTGATTTAGATAGTATTCGAGATGATTATCCACAATTAATAGAAGGGATTAGGAGTCAGTGTAAAGAAAATCATATCATTTTAATGGCTCCTAATGCCATTCCTAAAAATAAAAGCGCCAATGCTTCCAGTTTAATTTTTGATTATACCTTTTGTTATATTTCTCCTCAAAAATTCTGGCGCGATGGTTTTGATTGGAAAAACGAAAGTTTTAATACGTACTCTAGTAAAATAGGGTGGAGCAAGTTGTTATGGTCTAATATTTTTAAATCTGAAAAAGAGCTAAACTCTTTAGCAAACAGACTTAATTACGAGATTGAATTTAATTAAATGTTATTGTTTGACTAGTTTAAAACTCTCTTGTTCCCCATCAGCTGATGTAATCTTTAGAAAATACATGCCTTTTGAAATATTGAAAAGATCTACATTATAGGAGCTCGCTTCGTTAAATCGTATAAATTTTATCAATTTCCCACTAAGGTCATAAAGAGAAGCGGACTCTAAATTTGTTGTAGTTCTTATAGAAACATTATCTGTTGTAGGATTTGGATAAATGGCTGTTGTATTTAACACCTCTTCATTAACACTTAAAGCACCTACATGAAAGGTGTGGGTTACAGTTTCACCAGCATAAGTTGCCTGCCATTTCCATTCGCCTTCTTGATCGTATACCCCATAAAAATACCAGTAATAATACCATGAAGAAGCAGTAGTTTGAACAGTAATATCCCAATCGTAAAGATAAGAATTGTCAGGCTTAATAATAGATAAATGTATATTATCACCCGCTACTTGATCTTTAAAGTAAGCAGCAAAATAGATGGTATCGTCGGTACCAAAAACATCACTTGTGTTTGGAGTTTCAGTAGTTGGACAGGTAGGAAAAATATCTGGTGGACTATGATGTGTTAACATGGCGCTAATTCCAGAATCGTTATATGGAATTTGGGATTCCCACCAACTAACTGTATTCATATTATTACAAGTGCCTGAAAATGGATCTACTAATTGCGTGTAGGAGTTATCGGTGTAAACTTCAAAATGTAAATGTGGTCCTGTTGAATTTCCTGAACTCCCAACCGTTCCTATTACCTCGCCTAAAGTTACCATGTCTCCTACATTTTTAGTGGTTACAGAGCCATTTTTCATATGTCCATACCAAGCTATACTACCATCATTGTGCTGAATATAAACAGCATTCCAAATATTATTATTAAAGCTACAGCTTCTATCAAATTCCCCGTCGTGTTTAGCAATTATTTGGCCAGGAGCAGCCGCAATAATTTCAGTTTGACCCTCGTCCATTTGTTTCCATATAAAAGGCCATAAATAGATATCAACACCTTGATGGTTGTATCCACTTGATGAATCGTACGTTCTATTGCCGCAATTATAATCTGTTAACTGGTTAGGATAGGCTGAATTATGATCGACATAGCCAGAAATGGACCAAGTATTGTTGTAGTTAAAACCGGCAGCTTGTTGTACTGGCCAAATAAATTCAGGGTGACTGTCACGCCAATGACTGTTGTTAAAAGCTAATTTATTTTGAAGCCTTAATTTTTCTATATTATTAGTTGTTTCAATCTTAATGCTCTCCCTGTGTTCTTCGGTTAAACAGGGTATTTTTTCTTCATTAAATTTGTATTCAGCACTTGTCATTACTGAGTTGAAATCTTGAGCTCGAGCAAACACTGAGGGTGCTATAATTGCAACAACAAAAAGAGCTAATGTAAAGTAGGGTCTCATAATTATTTGTTTTAGTGATTTAATTGATAATCGTAAAAACATAAAAATGTGAGCATTGAAATGATAAAATTTTCAATTTAAAACCAGTAAATTTCAAAATAAATTATTTAAAATACTGTAAGGCAACAACTTGTGCTAAGTGTTGTTTTGCAAAAGCAAGCGAAACGATATGTATTTAAACTTAATAAATAATCTTATCTTTACATCTTGAAAAGGATTATTAATCTCCTTCTGAAAAACTTTTGGTTTTCAGAATCAATATATACAAAAATTTTATGGTTTGTAACAGTTGTTCAACTGGAAAAGACGGTCAACCCAAAGGATGTAAGAACAATGGCACTTGTGGCACAGATAGCTGCAATAAACTAACCGTATTCGATTGGTTGGCCAATATGTCACTTCCAGATGGTCAAGAACCTTTTGACTGGGTAGAAGTACGTTTTAAAAACGGCAGAAAACATTATTATAAAAATACAGAAAAACTAACTCTAAGCATTGGAGATGTAGTTGCTACACAAGCACAATTTGGTCATGATGTTGGTGTTGTAACCCTTACGGGAGAATTGGTTAGAATCCAAATGAAGCGTAAAAAGGTTTCTGAAACAGGTGACGAAGTCTTCAAAATATATCGAAAAGCATCACAAAAAGACATTGATATTTGGTCTGAATATAGAGACAAAGAAGAACCAATGAAGGTGAAAGCTCGCCAATTTGCAATTGAGATTAAATTGCAAATGAAAATTTCTGATATCGAATTTCAAGGTGATGGTAGTAAAGCCACATTTTACTATACAGCTGAAGATCGTGTAGATTTTAGAGAGCTTATTAAAATGTTTGCTAAAGAATTTAAAACCCGAATCGAAATGAAGCAAGTTGGCTTTCGTCAAGAAGCTTCTAGACTTGGAGGAATTGGATCATGCGGAAGAGAATTATGTTGTTCCACTTGGTTAACAGATTTCCGTTCGGTTAGTACATCTGCCGCGCGTTATCAACAACTATCTTTGAATCCTCAAAAATTGGCCGGACAATGTGGAAAATTAAAATGTTGTTTAAATTACGAATTGGATACCTATTTAGATGCACTTAAAGATTTCCCTAGAACCGATGTTAAGCTAATAACAGAAAAAGGTGTTGCAGTTTATCAAAAATCCGATATTTTTAAAGGCCATTTATGGTATGCTTATGAAGGCGAATGGAGTAATTGGCATGTAATTACAAAAGATCAAGCCAAAGAAATATTAGAGCTGAATAAGAAGAAAGTGAAAGTAGCTAGTTTGGAGGAATATGCTTCAGAACTTATTCAAGAAACTAAAAATGAATTTGAAAACGTAGTAGGACAAGATAGTTTAACTCGTTTCGATACGAAAGGACCTGCTAAGAAAAACAAAAGAAACAATAGAAATAAATCTAAAAAAAGGAGAAAACCTCAAAATAATAGTAAAAATGCGAAATAGTGCCTTGTTCATTCTTGTGGCCTTACTTATTGCATCTTGCGATTCTAAAAGTGTTTACGATACTTATAAATCGGTGCCCAATAAATGGCATAAAGATTCTATAGTAAGCTTTAAGATCAATCCGCCAGACACTTTAAATCCGTATAATCTATTTGTAAACCTTAGAAACAATAACGAATATAAATACAACAATCTCTTTTTAATTGTGGAGATGAAATTCCCACATGGAAAAACTTTAAAAGATACCTTAGAGTATAAAATGGCAAAGCCAAGTGGTGAGTTTTTAGGTACAGGATTTGCCGATATAAAAGAAAATAAGTTGTGGTATAAGGAGCAAGTGATTTTTAATGAATCTGGAGATTATATTGTGAACATTCAACAAGCCATGAGAGAAAATGGAAAAGAAAAAGGCGTTGTTAATTTAGAGGGAATCACAGATGTTGGATTTCGTATTGAAAGAATTCAAAAGTAATTAAGATAATTTTTTAAACTTAAGGACGTTTAATCTTAAGTTATTTAATATATATGGCTAAAGAAAAAAAGAAACAATCAGAAAAAACTCAAGATTTTTCAAGCTATGTTCGCTGGTTTTGGAAACTTTTTATTGCAGGTATTTTATTTGTTGTACTAGTATTTTTATTAGCGTCTTGGGGCGTGTTTGGTGAGCTTCCAGATTATACTCAATTAGAAAACCCTAAAACAAATTTAGCAACTGAAATCATTTCTTCCGACGGAAAGACTTTAGGTAAATTTTATTTTAACGATAATAGAACACCTGTAGATTACGATGATTTACCAAAACACTTGGTAGATGCTCTTATAGCAACAGAAGATGCCCGTTTTCACGACCACTCTGGTATTGATGCACGAGGAACTTTAAGAGCTATCTTTTTCATGGGAAAAAAAGGAGGTGCTAGTACCATCTCTCAACAGTTAGCACGTCAATTATTTGTTGGAGTTAGATCTAAAGGTTGGGATAAGTATACCCAAAAAATAAAGGAGTGGGTTATTGCAACTCGTTTAGAACGTCAATATACCAAAGAAGAAATTATTGCCATGTATTTTAATATCTACGATTTTGGTAATAATGGAGACGGTATCCGTTCTGCAGCTAGTATTTATTTCGATAAAGAACCTAAAGATTTAGATATTAAAGAATCGGCTATGTTAGTAGGAATGTTTAAAAACTCCTCACTTTACAACCCGAGAGAACACCGAAATCCAGTTGGTACCCGAAACAGACGAAATGTGGTTTTAAGTCAAATGGAGAAGTATAATTATATTTCTGAAGCTGTGAAGGATTCACTTCAAAAAACAGAATTGGATTTACGTTATACACCACAATCACATCGCGATGGAATTGCTACTTACTTTAGAGCGTATCTTGATGGTTTTATGAAGGATTGGATAAGAAACAATCCAAAACCAGATGGTGAAAAATACAACCTATATGGCGATGGCTTGAAGGTTTATACGACCATTGATTCTAGAATGCAAAAATATGCTGAAGATGCGGTAGCTCAACATATGCCTAGACTTCAAGCAGAATTTGATAAACAAAATACACCAGATAGAAATCCAACGGCACCATTTTTAGAATTGAGCAAAAGTGATATTGATGCACTTATGAATCGTTCTATGAGACAAAGCGAGCGTTGGAGACATATGAAGTACGATTTAGATAAAAGTGACGATGAAATTATCGCCTCTTTTAACGAACCAACGCAAATGAGTATTTTTTCATGGAAAGGTGAAATAGATACCATAATGAAACCTATGGACTCCATGCGTTACTACAAGTCGTTCTTACACCCAGGAATGATGTCTATGGATCCGCAAACCGGACATGTAAAAGCTTGGGTTGGTGGAATGAATTACAGACATTTTCAATACGATCACGTTAAGCAAGCTAGGCGACAAGTTGGATCTACATTTAAACCTTTTGTTTACGCAACAGCTATAGATCAATTGCATTTATCTCCTTGCGATGAGCTTCCAAATACACAAATAACCATAGAGGCTGGAAAATTTGGAAATCCAGAACCGTGGACTCCTAAAAATTCTGATGGTTCTTATGGTGGTTCACGAACTTTAAAAAGCGCATTGGCAAATTCTATAAATACCATTACAGCTAGGTTAATGGATAAAGTTGGCCCACAACCTGTTGTCGATTTAGTTAAAAAGTTAGGTGTGGAAGCAGATATTCCTGTTGTGCCTTCTATTGCTTTAGGATCGGCCGATTTAAGCGTGTATGAAATGGTTGGTGCTTATTCTGCCTTTGCTAATCAAGGTGTTTATACCAAACCAGTTATGGTAACACATATAGAAGATAAAAATGGGACTATTTTATATCAATTCACCCCAGAAACTAGAGATGTTTTAAGCGCAGAAGCGGCTTTCGTTACTGTTAAGTTAATGGAAGGTGTAACCGAAGGAGGTTCTGGAGCTAGACTAAGACGTACTTGGATGCCAAGTAGTGGGGTTTACAAAGAAATAATGACAGGTTACCCGTATGCTTTTACAAACCCTATAGCAGGTAAAACCGGTACAACACAAAACCAAAGTGATGGTTGGTTCATGGGAATGGTACCAAATTTAGTAACTGGAGTTTGGGTTGGAGCCGAAGATAGAGCAGCACATTTTAGAAGCATAACTTATGGTCAAGGAGCATCTATGGCATTACCAATTTGGGGAGTTTATATGAAAAGCTGTATCGAAGATAAAAATTTAGATGTGTCGACTTCAGATTTTGAAAGACCAGTAGACCTTTCAATAGAAGTAGATTGTTCAAAATATAATCCTGATGGAAATTCAGGTGGTTCTACACCAGAGAATGAAATACCTGATGAATTGGATTTTTAGATTTTTTCAAAAATCCGTAGCATATTAATTTAGCCATTCTTTTTAGAATGGCTTTTTTATTTCGTATTTTTCCACTACAAAAAATTACAGTAACATGATTAATAAAAAAGTAGCAAATGTTCAAGAAGCACTTAAGGGTGTTTCAGATAATATGACCTTTATGCTTGGTGGCTTCGGGCTATGTGGAATCCCAGAAAATAGCATTAGCGAGCTTGTAAAATTAAACTTAAAAGGCTTGACCTGTATTTCAAATAATGCAGGTGTAGACGATTTTGGTTTGGGCTTACTACTTCATAAAAAACAAATAAAAAAAATGATCTCGTCTTATGTAGGCGAAAACGCAGAGTTTGAACGCCAAATGCTAAGTGGTGAATTGGACGTAGAGCTTGTGCCTCAAGGAACTTTAGTGGAACGTTGTCGTGCTGCGCAATCCGGTTTTCCGGCGTTTTATACACCAGCAGGTTATGGAACTGAAGTAGCTGAGGGCAAAGAAGTTCGTGAATTTAATGGGAAAATGTACATTTTGGAACATGCTTTTAAAGCTGATTTTGCTTTTGTAAAAGCATGGAAAGGCGATACCGCAGGAAATTTAATTTTTAAAGGAACCGCTAGGAATTTTAACCCTGCTATGTGTGGTTCTGCAAAAATTACGGTTGCTGAGGTAGAGGAATTAGTTCCAGCTGGAAGTTTAGATCCAAATCAAATTCATATTCCAGGTATTTTTGTGCAACGTATTTTTCAAGGGGAAGCTTATGAAAAACGTATAGAACAACTTACAGTAAGAACTCGAGATTAAAAACTAAGTTAAAAGTTATGAATACTTAAGCTGAACTAAAGTTGAGGTTTTTGCATGTATTAAAATGATACTCTAGGCAGTCATAACTCTAGACACTTTAAACCAAAAAAAAATGTTAGATAAAATAGGAATTGCTAAACGCATAGCAAAAGAAGTAAAGGATGGCTATTACGTTAACCTAGGAATTGGTATTCCAACTTTGGTAGCGAATTACGTAAGAGAAGATATTGAAGTTGAATTTCAAAGTGAAAATGGAATTTTAGGTATGGGACCTTTTCCGTTTGAAGGTGAGGAAGATGCTGATCTTATTAATGCTGGAAAACAAACCATTACCGCTTTACCAGGAGCTAGTTTTTTCGATTCGGCTATGAGTTTTTCTATGATTCGTGGACAACATGTCCACCTAACCATTCTAGGAGCGATGGAGGTTTCAGAGAATGGAGATATTGCTAACTGGAAAATTCCAGGAAAAATGGTAAAAGGTATGGGAGGTGCTATGGATTTGGTATCTAGTGCCGAAAATATTATAGTAGCCATGATGCATACCAATAAAGCAGGTGAGTCTAAATTACTCAAAAAATGTAGTCTGCCATTAACAGGAGTGGGTTGTGTTAAAAAGATTGTAACTAATTTAGCTGTTCTTGAAGTAACCGATAAAGGCTTTAAGTTATTAGAACGAGCTCCAGGTATTTCTGTAGAAGATATTCAAAAAGCGACAGAGGGAAATTTAATTGTTGAAGGAGAGATCCCAGAAATGAGCATTTAAAAGATTCAAGTGTAGCATCAGGATTTTTTTACATAAAAAATGAGCCGCAATTCGATAAATATTTAAATTCAAATATTTGTAGAATTGTGGCTTTTTGGTTTTTATGTTATAGACTGCTTTTTAGTTTTTGTAGGTAAAAACGCATTATTATATTTAAAATGTTAAAATTTAGTGCATTTCAACGATTTATTATGCATTTAGACTAAATATGTTAAAAATTTTATGATATTAGCGAAACCAAATCAAAGTAACTAATTAACCTAACTCTTGGAAATCTTGAATTTATAATTTGCCCCAAATCTATTATAAATTCAAGATTAAAAGAGAGTAGATCCCAAATCTACCAAAAATTTAATTATTATGAATTTTGCCCCAAATCTACCTGAACAACCTACAAATTACGAGAGTAAACTTTACTCTAGTGTGCAAAATACTGGACGCTTTATTAAAAGTTTAATGTATTTAACTAAAAAGATATTCATGCTATAATCCCTTTGGGATAGCATGAATTAATTTTTTAGTATAGTCTTTCTTCGGACTATTATAGATAATATCTGCATCATCCATTTCTTCAATTTGTCCTTGATTCATTACAATCAATTGATCGGACATATATTTTACAACAGCTAAGTCGTGTGAAATAAAAATATAAGTAAATTCAAAATTCTCTTTTAAATCATTTAGTAGATTAAGTACTTGTGCTTGCACCGAAATATCTAAAGCTGAAACGGATTCATCGCAAATAATTAATTTAGGCTGTAAAGAAATAGCCCTTGCAATTCCAATTCGTTGTCTTTGACCCCCAGAAAACTCATGTGGATACCTGTTAAAAAACGAGTTGTCTAGGCCAACTTTTTCTAGTAAATCTAAAACCAATTCTTTTCTTTCTTTATCGGAAGCTCCAATTCCGTGAACTTTCATAGGTTCCATAATAGCTCTTCCAACTGGAATGCGCGGGTTTAAAGAAGCGTAAGGATCTTGAAAAATAATTTGAATGTCTTTACGTAGCTTCCTGGTGTCGCTTTTAGATAGTTTGGTGATATCCTTTCCTTCATATAAAATGGAGCCAGAGGTAGCTTGGTCAAGAAGTAGAATGGCATTTGCTAGTGTCGATTTTCCGCAACCAGATTCGCCAACTAAACCTAGGGTTTCTCCTTCATATAACTTAAAACTTACTTGATTTACAGCTTTAAAGCTTTCTGCTTTAGAAAACCAACCAGATTTTGAGATATAGGTTTTTTCTAAATTAATAACTTCTAATAATGGTGCTTTAGAATAAATATTATCGTGAAACTCTTTTCTATCTTCATTGGAAACAATGCTTCTATCCGTCGTTTTATTCATAAAATCCTTGATAGTGGGCAGTCTTTTTAATCTTACGTCTAAAGAGGGTTTAGAGTTGATCAAAGCTTTTGTATACGTGTGTTCCGGATTTTTAAAAATTTGTTCCACGGGCCCCTGTTCCACGATATCTCCTTGGTACATCACCAAAATTCTATCTGAAATTTCAGATACGATAGATAAATCATGGGAAATGAAAATAATGCTCATATTCTGTTCAGCTTGCAACTGCTTTAAAAGAAGAATAATTTCTTTTTGAACAGTTACATCTAAAGCAGTGGTAGGTTCATCTGCAATTAGTATTTTAGGTTTACAAGCTATAGCCATGGCAATCATTACCCGTTGCTTTTGTCCTCCTGAAATTTCATGCGGATAGGCCTTATAAACCCGATTAGGGTTTGGGAGTTTTACTTTTTCAAAAAGCTCTAAAGTTTCTGTTTGAGCTTGTTTTTTAGAAAGATTTATGTGTTGTAATATAATTTCCTGTACCTGTTTGCCACAAGTCATGGAAGGGTTTAAAGAACTCATAGGTTCTTGAAATATCATGGCAATCTCGTTACCTCTAATGTTCTGAAATTCTTTGGATGTTATTTTGGTTAAATCCTGGCCTTCAAACAAAATGCTTCCTTGGGTTATTTTTGAAATACGTTTAGGAAGCAAGCCAAGTATGGCTAGGGAAGATACTGATTTTCCTGATCCAGACTCCCCAACTATGCCAAGTATTTCATTGGAATTTAGATGAAAGGAAATATCACGGATTATTTCTTTCTCTATCTTATTAGATAGGAAAGAAATAGAAATATTTTTAATGCTAAGTAAATGAGATTTCGGCATATGTAAAATTAACTATTTTCTATTTTCATTTACGGTTTTACCGTAATTATATTCCTTTTGAAGTGTTTTTAATCGAAAAAGAAAAATAAACATTCACAGATTCGCAAAAAAAATCTACATTCATGAGATTTTTATAAATAAACACCAAAATAATTAAACAAAACTCATGAAAAACATTATTTTATTATTAATTGTTTGTTTTCTTGTAATTGGAAGCAGTTTTGCTCAAGAGCGAAATTGTGCCTCCATGGAAAACCTAGAGTACCGAATGCAACAAGACCCAGGTCTTGCACAACGAATGGCCCAAATTGAGTCTTACACACAAAACAAGATTGAAAACATGGAGCAATCAAGAATTGATGGTTCTATCATTACAATTCCTGTAGTTGTTCATGTTATTTACAGCAATTCTAATGAGAATATTAGTGATGCACAAATCTTATCTCAAATCCAAGTGTTGAATGACGATTTCAGAAGAATGAATTCGGATGCTAATAATACCTGGTCTCAGGCTGCGGATACGCAAATCCAGTTTTGTATGGCAACAGTAGATCCTAATGGGAATCCTACTAATGGAATTACAAGAAAATCTTCGTCTAAAACATCTTGGGGAACCAATGATGCCATGAAAAAATCTTCGCAAGGTGGAGTTGACCCATGGAATACGTCGCAGTATTTAAATATGTGGGTATGTAATATTGGGGGTGGAATTTTAGGTTATGCTCAATTTCCTGGAGGTAGTGCAGCAACTGATGGCGTGGTTATTGGCCCAAATTATTTTGGAAGTAAAAATGGTGGCTCAGGATTTTATTTATCCTCACCTTTCAATTTAGGTAGAACAACAACCCATGAGGTAGGTCACTTTTTAAACCTACGTCATATTTGGGGTGATGGTGGATGCTCAGTGGATGATTTTGTAAGTGATACACCAACATCAGATGCAGCAAACTACGGTTGTGCTACAGGACATGTATCTTGCGGAACTACTGATATGGTTCAAAACTATATGGATTATAGTGATGATGCCTGTATGAATTTGTATACTGTAGGACAAAAAAACAGAATGCGCGCAGTTTTGCTACCGGGCGGTGCAAGAGCTAGTTTGGGAGCTTCAACAAAATGCGATGGAGGAGGTAGTACTCCTACTTGTTCTGATGGCGTACAAAACGGCGACGAAACAGGTGTTGACTGTGGTGGTTCTTCTTGCGAACCTTGTCAAACATCATGTTCAGAAAACGAAGTAATTCTTTCTATAAAATTCGATAATTATCCAGCAGAAACGGCTTGGTCTCTTAAAAATGCAAGTGGTACCACAGTGGCCTCGGGTGGAACTTATGGTTCTCAATCTGGTGGGTCTACTATTTCGGAAACCTTATGTTTAGCTGATGGATGCTATACATTTACAATTACCGATACCTATGGAGATGGTATTTGCTGTTCTTATGGTAATGGTAACTATTCCGTAACAGGAGCAACTGGAGTTCTGGCTTCAGGAGGATCATTTGGTAAATCGGAAGCGACTAATTTCTGTGTAGGAAGTGCGCCAACACCAACATGTTCTGATGGTATTCAAAATGGAGATGAAACAGGAATAGATTGTGGTGGTTCGTCATGTTCACCTTGTTCAACTGGTGGTACGGATGTGCTTCACGAAGGTTACTTTGAGTCTGGTTGGGATGGATGGTCTGATGGAGGAAGCGATTGTGCTCGTTACTCAGGTTCTCGTTCTTATGAAGGAAATTATTCTATTCAATTAAGAGATAATTCTGGAACAGCTTCAGCAATGACCTCTCCATCTTTTAACTTATCAGCTTATAACCAAGTGGAAGTTGAGTTTTATTTTTATGCTTACAGTATGGAAACTAACGAAGATTTCTGGTTACGTTTCTATAATGGTTCTAGTTGGTCTACAGTGGCAAGCTATGCAAGTGGAGTTAATTTTAATAACAACACCTTCTATACGGCAACTGTCACGCTAGATGCTTCTCAATATAATTTTGGTAGCAATTCTCAATTTAGATTTCAATGCGATGCAAGTAATAATAGCGACTATATTTATATAGATAAAGTAATTATTAGAGGTATTGGTTCTGGATCTAAAGGATTAGGAAATTCCATAGAAGCTATTAAAACTGTAGATACAAATGATGGTTTTACTTCTGAAGAAGATTTCCTTTTATACCCAAACCCAGTTAAAGGAACTGTATTGAATGTGAAATTACCAGGAAATACGGCAGGAACTTTTAGAATTATTAATATGATTGGTCAGGTAGTACTTACCGGAAATTCTATTAAAGAAATAAACGTGAGCAGCTTAAAAACTGGCATGTACTTTATAGAAGTAAATGATGGTGAAGAAATTATGACTAAGAAATTTATTAAACAATAGTTGAAACAATCTATTGAAAATAAGAAGTCCAGAGTGAAAACTCTGGACTTTTTTAATTATTAAAACTCAAGAAAGAAGACTTTATAAAGTATTAAATATGAATAATTTCATTGTCATGAAGTAACTCATCACCTCTAAGTCTTAAGAATATTTGAGCCACAGCAATGGTGTCTTTTTCGCAGTAAGTTATAATTCTATCTATTTCTTTTTCTTCGTAATACACACGATAAACTTCACTGCCATCGATATCGTCTTTTGGTGAAGGAATGCCTAAAATATTGGTAAGTAATTTTAAGGAAGTGTAGTGCTTGTAATCGCCAAATTTCCATAATTCCAAGGTGTCTAAATGTGGAACTTCCCATGGTTTTTTTCCAAAGAGATTTAATTTATAAGGCAATTCAATATTGTGAATAATCATGCGTCTAGCTATATAAGGAAAGTCGAATTCCTTGCCATTATGAGCGCATAACAAATGTTTGGTCTGATTGAAATGTGAATTTAGAAGGTTTTTGAAGTTTTTTAGAATTTCAGGTTCTTCGCCATAAAAGGATGTTACCCTAAAATTTCTAAGGTCTCCTTGATTTTTAAAATAACCGACAGAAATACAAACTATTTTTCCAAATTCCGCCCAAATACCTGCTCGGTCATAAAATTCTTCAGCAGTGAATTCATCTTTTCTTTGGTATTGAGTTTTATGCTCCCAAAGACCTTGTTTGGTTTCATCTAAATCTGAAAAATATTGAGTTTCTGGAACTGTTTCTATATCCAAAAAGAGAATGTTTTCGAGATTTAATTTATCAATCATCTAATTAGAATTTAAGACTTTGTTAATAAAGCTACACATTGTTTTCCAAATATTCCAGCAATTCCTGCTGCAAAGCCTCCAATAATTCCGGTAATGAATATGAGTAAATAGGCATTTCCGTTTAAAGGCAATAATATGGCCATCTTTTTAGCTAAAATAAAATCGTTGGCACTACTGAGCCAAAAGCTATAGCTTATCCAAAAAAGAGTGATTGCCAAAAAGGGAACTACAAAAACAGAAGCTCGTTTTAAACTAAAAAACATACTTGTTGCAAATGCAGTTACCATAACGGACCACCAAGGTAAAAACTGGGAAAGAACAAGTGCAATTAAAATGGTGGCTATAAAATTAATGATGTTTTTAGTCATAATTATGGAGTTAAAGTTTGGGTAGAAATAATACCTTCCGTAGTATTTTGGTCTTGAATAAAAAGCGCTTCAAAATACTCGCCAACGGCCCAACGATCTATAAAATTATCGTAATATTTACTGCCTGGATTTCCAGATTGTCCACCGGGATAAATACCATAGGCTTTTGGAGGTGTGCTCATTTCAACAATCATTCGCCAAGATGGACCATGATTTGTATCTGCTGCATTTACGGTGTTTCTGTCGCCAC